>OFGE01000200.1_pt1 | contig 68046 bp, 50 predicted proteins | sample 1521681 | NCBI WGS metagenome assembly OFGE01 (sample SAMEA3504093, study PRJEB24116) | mouse gut metagenome | biome: mouse gut; feature: mouse-associated habitat; material: faeces | place: Denmark | collected 2011 | reverse complement strand
TTTCCAAGGGTCACCTTCATCCGTTTTTAAGGGGTCGGTTTTTCCGTTTTTTCCATAATTAGCTGAATATTAGTTTGTAATACTTTATGGCAAAAAAAATAGAAGCACTGCAACAAAAGTTGAACACAAAAAGCAGTAATTATTAAAATTTTACATATGCCGGAGTTTCGTTAACAACAGCTAACATCCGTCCTTTAATGTAAAACTATTCAAAAGCCAGGCAACCGGATAAAAGTTACCTGGCTCTTTTATTTTCATCATACACCCTAATTTCAGGATATGTTATTTTACAATCACCGTAAAAACGTCGTTCACATCCTGGGTATACCCTTCATTAGTAAAAGTCAGGGATATCCGGTAGCGGCCCACCGGCACATCACTGTATACCGGCATGGTAAAGGTTCCATCCCCGCTGACTTGCAGCACCTCCCACATTTTTCCGGCATCCCCGGTGTCGGTCGTAATATCTTTGATATTCACAAATATCGGACGGGTACCCTCCACCCCTTCGATGGGTGTACTGGTCCAGGGCCATCCGTAACGGTCGCGTTTATATTCCTCTCCGCCTATCGTGGGATAAATCCCGTTTTGCACACATTTTTCAGGCGTATATCCGTAATTGTTTACATATATTTCAAAAGTTGGATTGGGTTGTGGAGGAGTCAGATCAAGCACTTTTTTCACAACCATCGAATCCAGAGTATAGCCTGCATATTCCGTCTGCAGATAACCGGGAGTAATATCCTGGCAAGCACTGAGTATCAGCCATAATCCGGCAGTCAGTATCATTATCGTTTTCATACATTCACCATTTAAATTTTTCCAAAATCATAACCGTAATTCAAAGCGTGTACCACTCCGTTGCGGGGCTGTATGTCGGGAGTGGCCAACGGAATCATTTTTCCTACAGTGTAGGAATACAGAAACATCTCTATCGCCCCGGCACCCGGCACTCCTTTGTAGGAATTTCTTTCCAGATAAGCAACCACCCGGTTTCCTCCGATACAAGTAAAGGCCGTCCCCCCGTCCTGTTCGGGAGCATATATACCATAGTCCATATTCCGGAACCCAATATCCGCTTTCAGATATTTTCCTGTCACAACATGTCTCAGGATCAGTTCCCGGCACAATTCCACTGGCAAGTCCTCAATACACTCATACCTTTGGTCCGATGTCCCGTCATATTTACAATCCATCAGATAACGGAAAACTGCAAAGGAAGGCGGAGCGAAAAAAGTCATCTGCTGAACGGTATCCACATCTCCCTCAAACAGAGCGGTCAAACCTGCGCGTTCGATCATTTGTACTGTATATCCCCATTGTTCTGTATTGGAACGCAAATATTCCATAACCGACCCGTCAAAATACGGAGAACAAACACCACCGTCAATGATTTCCTGCCTTGTCGTACAAGCCAGGCAAATCATCCCTATACTCAAACTGATAAAAATCTTTTTCATAATCATATATATTACTGTCTTTTTAACCAATAAAGATTTTGCCGCATCAAAGGATTTTCCTTAAAGTCAACGCTTTTATTCATCAGAAAAAACGCACCGTCAATATAATCCTGCTGAGTGGCAGTGCGATAGCCTCCCTCCAGGAAAGTGCGCACATAATCCAAACCGTTACGGATGATGTCATAATAACGATGCCCCTCCATCAATAATTCTTTTTCCCGTTCGCGGAAAACGGTCATCTGCAAATCACCGTTATCTTCAATAACCTGATAAAGACCAGCATTCGCCCTGCGACGTATGACATTCAAGTCGTTAACGGCACCTTCCAGTTTATCACCGCCCAAATGCACCCGGCATTCGGCTCTCAGCAAATAGATGTCAGCCAGACGCCACCAGACCCGGTTGGCATTGAAGGAAGCAAATTTCTTTTTAGAACCCGTCACCGTAACATTCACACTCCTCTCCTTGTAAGGATAGGCGAAGCCACCGGTGATTCCCTTATCCAGGGTATCCATTCCGTCCAAATCGTAAAACCAGGCATATTTCCGGGTATCTGCACCAGGAAACATCTTACGGACAGAAGCGGTAAAAATACGGAAAGTAAAGTCTTGCACAATACCCGGAGTATATTCGGGACGTACCGGATAACCAACATAATTCGTACCCAATGAGAATACCCGTTTCCCCACCTCATTATAGTAATCCTTCATCACGGTTTCGTACACGCCCTCTTTGCTATTTCCGACCAATACCGAAGCACAAACTTCCTCCGGTGTGCTCACCAAACCGTAAAGCGGCGAATCGATTACCTTGGTACAGGCTTGTTCCGCCTTTTCCCACAATTTTTTTTCATCGTAATTCCGGTCGGCAGCAGCAGCAAAATATTTGCCACCAGCTTTCCAGGCACACAGATGCGCCAGCAAAGCATAAGCCGCCCCCTGACAAGGAGTGGATTTCGAGAAAATCGCATTGCCGTTACAATCAGTGAGCTTATCGTGGGGAGGCAATAACCCGGCAGCCTGTTCTGCCATTTCGATGGCAAAATCGCAAACCAAAGGCCAGGGCGTTTTCGCTACAGGTTCCCAACTGATTCCGCCTTTTTGCAAAATACAATCTCCCCAACGGCGCACCAAATCAAAATAGGCTAAAGCTTTGAAAAAATAAGCCTGTCCTTTATAAAAATCTCTTCTCTCTCCCGACATATCGACAACATCCACATAATCCAATACATTCTGGGCTCCCATAATGACCTGATACCAAGGTTCCCACAAATCCGCCGTACCGGCTTCCAGTTCCAGCATCCGCGCCCCGCGACGCGACTCGTCCACCTCGTCAGCATAAGCTCCTTTTTCTACCTGCAGTAAGGCATTCCAGCATACCATCTCCCTGACTCCGGCCCCTACACCATAAGTCAAGGCTTCTATATCTTTTTCTTCGGTGATATTACCGAAAGTCAAGCTGTTCTCCGGTTCTACCCGCAACAAATCAGTACATCCGAAACAAAACAGCAACATCAATAATATGATTCCAGATTTCATAATTCAAAATTTAAGGGTTAAACCGACAGTAAATTTACGGGCCAAGGGATAATTCCGCCCACTGTCTATACCCGTGCGGATATCGACAATCTCCGGATCGATGCCCGAATAGTTCGAAAAAGTCAGTAAATTTTCCCCGCTGACAAAAAAGCGCAATTGCTCAATTTTCCAATTCCGGAGGAGAGAACGGGGTAAATTATACCCCAAAGTAGCCGTTTTCAACTTCAACCAATTGACTTTTTCCACATAACGGTCAATCACTGCCGTTTCGCTGGGGAAAAACTGCATCCGGCTATCAGCCTGCAGTTTGGCATAATCGGTATTGTCGCCCGGCTTCTCCCAAAACGTCACGTCACGGACATCCATCAGGAGCGGATGTTCCAATCCATTGTAATTGGGGATGATAGAGCTTCCGGGGAGGGTATTGTAAATGTGACGTCCCAACTGATAAGCCAGTGAGACATTCAGGTCGAAACCTTTCCATTTCAATTCACTGACAATACCTCCGCTGATTTCGGGCAGCGCACTTCCCAGGTAAACACGGTCGCCCGTACCGATAGATCCGTCGCCGTTTATGTCCACATATTTCAGATCACCGGGCTTATAATACTGAATTCCTCCCATGGGCGCACTCATGCCGACATTATTGTATACAATCGGTACTTCGTCCTGACTGTTGATATAACCGGCAGTACGATAACCGTATATTCCGTTCAACGCTTTCCCGATAATTCCCCGGGAATTGTCTTTGCGATTATACGATTTCTCGTAGCGGTTCCAGACTTTCGCTCCATTGATGGACAACCGCCACGAAAAGTCCGGCTTTCTGAAAATATCGTATTTGATCAATAATTCCACTCCTTCGTTCGAAATAGCCGCCGCATTCTGCCATTGCGAGCCGTATCCGTTATGCTCACCAGGCAAAGAAACCGGGAATAGCAACTTATCCGTGTAACGGTAATAATAATCCAAGGTAACTCCCAAACGGTAGTTGAAAAAATCCAGGTCAAGCCCGAAATCGTATTGGTCGGTTTCCTCCCAAGTCAGATCCTGATTATAGGCCCCCAAAGACCAGGAAGGTTCCAGTGTACTGTTTCCCTCGAAAGGCGCACCGTTCTGCATAATTCCCAAAGCCAGATACGAAGATTCAAAATGCTTGCCGGAACGTCCCCAACTGGCACGGATTTTACCGAAATTAAACCATTCCGCAATATTCTTCAGGAAATTTTCTTCGGTGAAAGTCCAGGCAGCAGCTACCGAAGGGAAGGTCCCCCATTTTTTATGCTCGCCGAAAGTGGAACTCCCGTCGCGCCGGAGACTGGCCGAAAATAAATACTTTTTTTTGTAGTTGTATTCCATTCGGGCGAACCAGGAAATCAAGACTTCTTCTGTCATATCTGAAAGATAATGTTGCAAGGCAATCTTGCGCGTAAGCGAAGGTGTCAACTGCTGATCGCCTAAATCCGGAAATCCGGGACGTACATAATAAATCTGGTCACTGGGCGAATTTTCGCCGCTACCGCCGTTGTATTCAGCCTGGTCGTACTGATAGGAAAAACCGGCCACGGCACTGAAGTGATGAGTTTCTTGAATCGTAGTTTTATAAGTCAGCAAATTTTCGTTCAACACCATCAGAGTGATTCCTGTTTCTCCGACACTCATCGAGCGGTTGGTATTCATCAGATAAGAAGGCGTGAAACCGTTACGCCGGTTCAGCGAATAATCAGCCGCCAGCGAAGTCGATAAATTCAAACCTTTCAGAATGTCGTAGCCCAATTTGAAATTGGTACGCAGACGGACGGAACGGTTCTTCTCTTTGATATTTTTCATCTGATCGACGATATAATCCCACACGGCAGAGCCTTCACCCGGGTACAAAGAACTGAGGTGGAAAGGGTCGCCGGGAACGACACCGAGAAGAGGCGTACTCTGAAACCCCGGATTAAAGGAACCGTAACCTTGTTTCCGGTTGGACAAAGAAGCATTCAAACGCAAATCCGCCGTCAGTTTATTCACTGGAATAATATTCAGGCTGGAATTCAGGTCAATCCGGTTAAAACCGCTTCCTTTCAATATACCAGATTCATTGTAATAACCCAGCCCCAGACTATAAGCTATATTTTCCGACCCTCCATACGACTGAATATTAGCATTCGTCACTTTCCCTTTATGATAATACATCGGGAAAAAATTGGTAGAGTTGTTATAAAAAGGATTCAAACTATCCTGAAAGAAAAGTCCGTTCGAAGTCGAAGGCACAGGATGCATTAACCCATCGAGCGTTCCCCCGGGATGTAAATAATTTTCTTCCCAGGTTTCCGGATATTTGTAACGCAGCGTCTCCATATTGAGGTAAGCGATCAACTCATTTTTTAATGCCCGGAGACGAAAATCCCTTTCATAACGCCCGGTCATGAGAGTGGGTAGTTTCGGCAGTATACTCCAACTCTGCGAAACATTTACTGACAAAGATGTTTTTTGGTTTTGACGTCCTTTTTTGGTTGTAACAATAATTACTCCGTTAGCAGCCCGGGAACCGTATATGGAGGCTGAAGAAGCATCTTTCAGCACTTCAATGGATTCTATCATATCCGGATTAATATCGGCCAACAGGTTGGTTCCGGTCACCGGCGAAGTAAACGAGTTCAAGGGTACTCCGTCCACCACCCACAACGGATTGGAAAAACGCCTTTCCAGCTCAATGTCCAGCGAATTATACCCCCGGATAGTAATAGCTGTTCCTCCCCCTCCGGGAGCTCCGGAAATATTCGTAATATCCATTCCGGCCACCCGCCCTTGCAATAAGGTTGCAATATTGGGCGACGGTATGCCCTCCAGCTCTTCACCTTTTACGGTAGACACCGCTCCTGTCATCTCTCTGCGGGTAGTGATTCCGTAACCGACAACCTTCACTTCGTCCAGTTCAGACACCGACTCTTTGAGGGTAACCACTATAAAAGGCTGATTTTTATGAAAATGCTGTTTGCAAACTTCATAACCGACAAATGAAAAAATCAATGTACCATCGGTTACAGGCAAGTTCATTACAAATTCCCCGTTCCGGTCGGTAGCTCCCCCCAGCATCGTACCATCCAGCCTAACAGTCACCCCCGGCAAAGGTTTCTTGCTTTTATCCAGCACTTTGCCACGCACAACCAAAGAAACGACATCAGATGTCACCTGATGAGGCACAACCAAGATCTCGTTCTCCCTCACGAGAGCCCTCAGTTGTGTTCCAGCCAATACCGAATCTACTGCAACCCGCAACCGGACAATTTTCAACTCCAGGCTGACTTTTTTCTTTTCTTTTTCAATCTCCTCTCGCTTAAAACTCACACAGTTATCACCAAGTCGATTGATTTCCTTCAATGCATCCAAAATAGACACATCCTCCATTTTCAGGGTAATCAGCTTTTCTGTTTGCTGTCCCCACACCCCGGACCAGAAAAAAATAATCCATAGGCCCAGCAAAAGGATACGATTTTTTTTCATAAATTTGTATAAGTATTAAATTAAACTGTATACTCCGTTTTCGGAGATGCACAACCGGTAACACGCACAACTGTTACCGGTTATTTCTTTCTGTCTGATATATGAATCACTCTGCCTTCCACTCTAAAATCCGGCCCCCCCAGTAAAGTCAATTTTTTCAACACACTTTCCAGGTCTGTATTCCGGTTGATCCGCCCCGTAAAGGTATGCGTTCCCTCCAGCATAGTATCGAATATATATTCTACATCATACCAACGGGACAACATCCGCATCACCTCTTCCAAACTATTGTCGTTCAGAACAATAATACCATCTTTCCATAAGGATTTCAAACGAATATCGACCTGCCTGATTTCCCACTCTCCCGTCCGTGGCCTCCAACAAGCTTGCCCGCCGGAATGCAAGACATCACGCCATTTTGTATCCCGGACCGCTACTTCCACCTCTCCGGTTATCAGGGTAGTTTGGATTTCGGATTCATCTTGATAGGCCATAACATTAAAAACCGTTCCCAATACTTTTGTTTCCAACACTCCTGATGTCACAACAAAAGGCTGTTCCGGCTTATGAGCCACCTCAAAAAGAGCCTCTCCTTTCAATTCCACCTCCCGCCGATTCCCGCAAAATTTCACCGGATAAGTCAACTCCGATTCCGAATTTAAAAACACTGTCGAACCATCACTCAGAATCAAAGAATAAATTCCTCCGCGAGGTACGATGATTGTATTGAAAACAGGAGTAGTATCTCCGGTCTGCTGCCGATCGGGACAATACCTGGCTTGTCCGGAAGTAATTTCAATATCCAGCACTTCTGTATTTACCAGCGTATCCTGTCTAATCAAAGGAATCTGACGGCCATCATTTAATACCAATACAGCTTGACGGATAGCCGGAAGGATCGGTTCTGTCACCTCTGTCTTTCCCATAGGGACAGAAAAAAAATAATAATATCCGAAAGTAAATAACAAAATCACAGCAGCAGCCCGGGAACACCAATACAGCATTAATTTTTTCCGGAGTCGGGAACGAACGGCAGCCTCCAAATACTTCCAATGCTCCTCCCCATCCGTCAACCGGCATACCTCATCAAAATCGGCATATGTTTTCCCTCCGGACAACTGTAACCATAAACTCCTGTTCGCTTCGGAAAAAGACAACCAATCTTCGAATTCTTGCTTTTCTTTCTCACTCATTCTCGAACCATCCGCTATCCTTCGGACAATCAAATGAGCTATTCTGATGTGCTCTGTCTGCTCTGACATCCCGTTTTTCTTTTTGATTTTTCATATAATTTCACAAAAAAGAAAAACGGGTGAATAAAATCAATAAAATAATAGCAAAAACATTAAAGATTTTAAATCGTAAAGCTGCTCACGCAGGGATTTGTATCCATTTTTTTTCAATGTTTTAACAGTATTCGGAGAAATATTCAATTTTACAGCAATCTCCTCAACAGTCATATCAAGCATACTCAAACGGATCACCCGTTGTGTCTGCGCAGGTAAAGTCGAAATAGCCCGTTGCACCTCACCACAGACTTCAGCCACAATGATAGTCTGCCTTTCTTCGACCGTTTCCGGACAATCCATGTTATCCAAAATTCGTTTATGAATAGAATTATTCCGGAAATGATTCATCACTTTATTCCGGAGGGTAAGATAAAAATAAGTTTTAACAGCCAAAACCTCCGAAAAAGTTTGCCGTTTCTTCCAGAATAACAGAAAAGCCTCCTGAATAAAATCCTCTGCCAATTCTTTATTGCGGGTCAATCTGTATACATAATAAAACAGCCGTTTATACAACTCGTCATGCAATTTTTTAAAAGCCTCACGATTGCCGATAGCTATACTTTCAATGTGTGAGTTTTCGAGCATTCCCAAATCCATTCCTTGTGAAAAACAAATTTAAATAATAATCACGAAAATTCTGGAATATACATTTTTAATCTTTCAAGCATCCGATAGGTATGATTTTTACATTATCTTCACGAGTATATGCCATTTCTCCACCGGTAAGGACAATCAGCAAATCCGGTTCCCGCAATTTTACTTGTTTTTCAGATTTATTCTTTTCTGCTACAAGACGTTTGATTTCAAGAAGATGATTTGCTCCTTCTTCAATCTCCCTACTGCCAAGTTTACATTCTATCAAAGCATATCGTCCATCATCAAGGTGTAAGACAGCATCCGCTTCCAATCCATGTCTGTCATGGTAATACGATAAACGTCCGCCCATTGCCTGTGAATACACCCGCAAATCACGGAAACAGAGGCATTCAAATATGAAACCGAATGTATTTAGATCAAGTTCCAGACTTTCCGGTGATGCACCCAATGCTGCGACTGCAATAGAGGGATCCACAAAACAACGTTTCTTACCTGTACGAATGACGGTTTTGGAACGTATTGCAGGTGACCATGCCTCTATGTCATCTATAACAAATAATTTCTCCAATGCGCCGACATATTCATCAAATGTCGGCATTGAAGTACCCTCCATTTCCTCTGAAACATCAGCAAGCATTAACGTTTTCTTTGCCAAAGTACAGATGTTTCTTGCATATGAGCGAAGAATCAGACGCGCTAATGCCGGATTACGCCGTATTTTATCCACTCGTGAAATATCCTCGTTGCAAATTACATCAATGTAATCTTTCGCTATCAATAGCTTTGCCTTCCTACTTATCTCATCAAGCGAAGCCGGCCATCCTCCACGACAAGCTGCAAATATAAGTTTTTCAATAGAAAGCTGAGAGATTGCCCCGTCAATATCATATTCAGGTTCATCAAAAAGGCGTCCTAACGAAACAGTTCCATTTGATTCAAGTGATTCAAACAGACTCATCGGATACATTGCCATTTTGGAAATACGCCCTGTACCAGTATGCATTATCTGCTCATCATCAATCTCCGTGGAGCCGGTTAAGATAAACTGGCCTTTAGCTCTCCGCTCATCTACGGCGTGACGCACGGCATCCCATATTACCGGAGCAACCTGCCATTCATCAATAAGACGAGGTACCGCACCTTTGAGCAACAGTGACGGTTTTGTCCTTGAAGTTGCAAGATAACCTTCCCGTCGGTCAGGATCCTGCATCTTAATAACGCTTGCCGCGCGACGTTCGGCAGTGGTGGTCTTTCCACACCATTTGGGACCGGCAATTTGTACTGCACCGAAAGCTTCAAGTCTTAAATCAAGAGTCTTGTCAGCAATTCTACTTAGGTATTTTATATCTTTCATAATCAATACAAAAGTAGTGATTCAATCTGAATGGACAAAACAATATAGTGTTTTTGATGAATTTTATTTTGTGTTTTTGATATAAACTACTTTGTTAAATTGACATAAAACATTCCTGCATAATACCACATTAAATGATTAACTTTACTTCCCTATAATACTTGTTTCTTATAAAGAAAAACAAATATATTTGTGCATATTCTTAGATGTACTGCAAAAAGCCGAGTAAAACAGCGAAATCTGCACACAGATTAAACGTCGGACTTTAAAAATGTTGACGGATTAATATATTGGTGACGAAAGGATTACGAAGTGTATTCGAGTCCCGTCCGCACTCAACTTACCGTTTCGGCAGCCCTACTGTTGATTTACTGGGGCAGCCTGAAAATCTGGGACTGGTTTATTCTCTGCTCTATATCCTATACAAACATCACATTTTTATTAAAGCATAACCCTCTCCCGTAAGTGCAAAACATAAAACAGTCCTCTGCGTCAGTATAAACCGGCAAGGATTTAAATACCTGACCGGTTTCAGCAAAATTTTCAGAAGTGATTATCCTAAACAGGGGACAGCAATCAAATTAAACTTTCCTCCCGGTTTCGCGTTTAAAAAAGAAAAAAGCCATGAAAGCAGTTTTCCTTTTCATTGTATTCGGGATATTCTCTTTGTGTCTTCCTGCCCAAACTGAAATAAAAAAAGGGATAAAACAAGACACAATTGTCAAAACCAGAACATTTCTGCAAAATACACAAGTTACCCCTGAAAAGGTTGCCGTCCGCTTTAAAGATACAACACCTCCCGACAATTACTGGAAATTTAATATAGCATACGGAATGGCTTTCGGAGAACAAACCACATTCAATTTTATTCCCCAGGTAAGCTATAGCCGGAATGTATTCTTTTCTATCGGCGGGGGCCTCAATTATATTTATTATCACCTTTCCCGCAAAGACAGAAAAGAACAAACACACTATGCAGGTCTGAATGCTTTCGCCCGTATTACCCCTCTTCCTTATCTGATATTTCAGGTACAACCAGAAATACTGGAACGCTGGGGCAAACAAAACGGTCGGAAAGTATCCGGCCGCTTTGTACCGGTATTCTTAGCCGGAGGCGGTTTCTGTCTCCCGATAGGTCCGGGAAGTATCAACCTTTTGTTTATGTTTGATATTATTCAGGACGACTATACTCCCTACGGTAATAATTTATATTATACTCTGGGATATTCTTTTTATTTCTGACAATACCCATTTTACCATCACCCGTCCATCATTCATTAAATTTTACGGAAATCTGCAAAATTTATCAGACATTGGCACATTTAATATACCTTTGTCTACTTATTGTATTTGATTTATAAACTTTCAGTTAATTACAATAGCGTATTTATGATTTCAGTAGACGGACTCACAGTAGAATTCGGCGACAGAGCCTTATTTAAAGATATTTCCTTTCAAATCAATGAAAAAGACCGGATTGCCCTGATGGGGAAAAACGGAGCAGGTAAATCTACTTTGCTGAAAATTTTAGCCGGAAAACGCAAAGCTACCCGGGGAAATGTCTCCGCTCCCAAAGACACCGTAATCGCTTATCTGCCCCAACATTTGATGACAGAAGACGGACGGACTGTTTATGAAGAGGCTTCACAGGCTTTTGCCCACCTGTTTGAAATGGAGAAAAAAATTGAGAGCCTGAACCAGCAACTCACGGAACGAACAGACTACGAGTCGCCCGAATATTATAAATTAATCGAGGATGTTTCTGCCTTAAGTGAAAAATTTTATAGTATCGACCTTACCCATTTTGAAGCCGATGTAGAGAAAACTTTACTGGGCTTAGGGTTTAAACGGGAAGATTTGCAACGCCCCACCAGCGATTTCAGCGGCGGATGGAGAATGCGCATTGAACTGGCCAAAATGTTGCTTAAAAATCCGGATGTACTCCTTCTGGACGAACCGACCAATCATTTGGATATTGATTCCATTCAATGGCTGGAAGATTTCTTGATCAATAACGGGAAAGCAGTTGTTGTCATTTCACACGATAAAACCTTTATTGACAACATCACTACCCGGACCATAGAAGTAACCATGGGCCGGATATATGACTACAAAGTCAATTATTCCAAATACCTGGAACTCCGGAAAGAACGGCGCATACAGCAACAGAAAGCTTTTGACGAACAACAGAAAATGATTGCCGAAACCAAAGAGTTCATTGAACGCTTCAAAGGCACTTATTCCAAAACCCTTCAAGTGCAGTCACGGGTTAAAATGCTGGAAAAACTGGAATTGCTGGAAGTTGACGAAGAAGATACTTCTGCCCTGCGGTTAAAATTTCCTCCCTCACCCCGGTCCGGCAGCTATCCGGTGATAGTGGAGGACCTTTCAAAACATTTCGGTTCCTGTGAAGTATTCAACCATGCCAACTTCACCATACAACGAGGCGAAAAAGTAGCTTTCGTCGGCCGGAATGGAGAAGGAAAATCTACCTTAGTAAAATGCCTGATGGGAGAAATTACGGATTATACGGGCAAACTGACTTTAGGACACAATGTGCAAATCGGTTATTTTGCCCAAAACGCAGCTTCCCTGATGGATGAAGAATTAACGGTATTCCAGACTATTGACGACGTAACTCCACTGGAATTAAAAAGCAATACGAAAAATTTACTGGGAGCTTTTATGTTCAGCGGCGACGACATCGACAAAAAAGTAAAAGTGCTTTCAGGCGGAGAAAGAACCCGTTTGTCTATGATAAAACTCCTCTTGCAACCGGTCAATTTGCTAATCCTGGATGAACCAACCAATCATCTGGACCTGAAAACCAAAGATATTTTAAAAAACGCCCTGACCGATTTTGACGGAACAGTCATCGTGGTCTCACATGACCGGGATTTTCTGAACGGACTGGTAAGCAAAGTCTATGAATTCGGCAATAAAAAAGTAACTGAACACCTGGAAGACATTAATGGTTTCTTACGCAAAAAGAAATTAGAAAATCTGAAAGAAATTGAACGGAATAAGCGATGAATATTAAAAAACAGAAATCCGGTACATATAAAACAGGAGGGGCAAAAATAATATCCTATACCCCTCCTAAAACCTTATAAAGTTGAACAATAGCCAATAATTCGTCGCGCACTGCATTATTCAGGGCAATCTGGGCATCAAAATAACCACGTTGCGCATCCAATACGTCAAGATAACTGATGATGCCATTGATGTATTGCAAAGTAGCCAGTTCAAGTGCCGAACGGGCCGCTTCTTCCAGCTTTTTCCGGGATTCACGGATTTCACGGCTTTTACCGGAAGCGATTAAAGCATCACTCACTTCTGAAAATGCTTTCAGCACCACTTTCTGATAAGCATAAACCTCTTGCTCCTTCACTGCCCGGGCTGCCCGGAGTTTGGCCCGGTTTTTTCCCATATTAAAAACCGGCTCCAATAATTCTCCCCCTAAGAAAAAATAAGGTGATTTGAGAAAATCACTCAACGCACTGCTTTCCAATCCATAATGCCCGGTAAGGGTAATTTTAGGAAACATACTCGTAAAAGCAATTCCCACTTTAGCATGCGCCTGACGTAGCCGGAATTCTGCCTGACGGATATCCGGACGTCTTTTGAGCAAATCCGAAGGTAAACCTACCGGTAAAGTTGCAGGCAATTGTTGCTGTTTCAAACTTTTCCCCCTTTGTACCGACCCCGGATATTGACCAGCCAATAAGGCAATTTCGTTTTCTTTCATCCGTATTCTCTTTTCCAATTCGGGAGTCAGAGTTTGAGTACGTGCCAGTTCCACTTGCGCCTGCTTCAATGAAGTTTCAGAGGTCAGACCTCCTTCAAACCGTAGTTTAGCCAACCGCACTCCTTCTTCACGCGCAGACAGTGTCTGACGGACTATAGCCAATTCCTGATCCAATGCAGCCAGTTCAAAATAGTTTTGTGCCACTTGTGCTATCAGGGATAATTGTAAAACTTTACGTCCCTCCGTCGTAGCCATATAATCAGCTATAGCAGCCTGACTCCCCCATCGTAATTTTCCCCACAAGTCCAGTTCCCAGTTCAAAAGTCCTTTCGCTTCAAAAGTATTATCCGGAGTTCTGTCATACTCCCTTTGTCCCGCAATTTTAGCATCTATTTGGGGAAATAACCCGGCCCGGCCTATCCGCTTCATTTCCATCATTTCCTTTACCCGGGCCACAGCTATCTGCATATCTTTATTATTTTCCAGAGTACGGCGGATTAACTGTTGCAATACCGTATCCTGATATAATTCCCACCATTTTATTTCACTAATATTGACAGAATCCTGTATCCCTTCTATTTTTTCCGGAAGATTCAGTTCCGGACGGACATATTCTCCGCCCAGCTTACAGGAACCTGCCAATAAACCCAACAGCAATATCCCTATCCCATATTTCACTTTCATAAATGCACTCTCCAATCTTTAAAATTATAAACCCTTACAACCTGATTTTATCTTCCCCCTGTTCTTTACCATTACAAAGAAAAAAGGTACCAATACAATACCAAGAGTAATGGCTGCAATCATACCGAAAAATACACCGGTACCTATGGAATGTCTGCTGGCAGCTCCAGGTCCGGATGCCAATACCAAAGGCAACATCCCCAGTACAAACGCCAGAGAAGTCATCAAAATAGGCCTGAACCGCAATGCAGCAGCAGTCAAAGCCGCAGTTACAGCATCTACCCCCCTGTCTGTTTCCATTTTAGCAAATTCTACAATCAGAATTGCATTCTTAGCTGCCAATCCGATTAAAGTCACCAATCCAATCTGAAAATAAATATCGTTGTTCAATCCAAGAACGAAAATACCCAGATAGGCTCCTAAGGCAGCTACAGGCAAAGAAAGTAATACCGATATAGGTACCAACCAACTTTCATAAAGAGCCGCCAAAAACAAGAAAACAAATAATAACACCAATGCCAGTACCAGTCCTAACTGTCCTTCCGCCTGTTTTTCCTGAAAAGATAACCCGCTCCATTCCAATCCTACATTTACCGGTAAATGTTTCCGGGCAATTTTCTCCATTTCACGCATAGCCTCCCCGGAACTATACCCCGGTGCTGCATTCCCCCGGATTACAGCAGTCGTAAACATATTAAACCGTTTGATATTACCAGGTCCTGTTGTATATTCTGCATTCCCTATAGCCGTCAATGGCACCATATCCCCGCCGGAAGTACGCACAAAAAACATCCCGATATTCTCTTTCTGAGCCCGGTATGGTGCTTCAGCCTGGATGTACACTTTATAAACCCGGTTAAACATGTTGAAATCATTCACATATACCGACCCCGTATAAGCTTTCATCGTTGAAAATATATCAGACATAGGTATTCCCAGAAATTTCGCCTTATCCCGGTCAACATCAAAATACAACTGAGGGATTTCTGCCTGCAAAGAAGAAGACAATCCGGTAATTTTTTTACTTTCTCCGGCATATTTCATCAATGTATCTACGGCACTGACCAGATTCTCAAAAGTCGCACCGCCCCTGGCTTCCACCTGCAATTCAAATCCTCCGGAAGTTCCAAGCCCGGGAATGACCGGAGGATCAGACAAATATACTTTCGATTCCGGATAACTGTTCAGTTCTTTCCGGGTATCATCCATCACCTTAGCCACTCCCAATCCGCTTTTTTTGCGCTTTTCCCACGGTTTCAGAATAACCGTTAATTCTGCCCGCGCCTGATTTGTTCCCACCCGCGGACTGGTTCCGGTTACGTTCTGTACATAGTCCACTGCCGGATGTTCTTGCAACCACTTGACAGCCCGGTCCGTAACCAAACGGGTCCTCTCCAAGGTCGCCCCCTCCGGTAGTTCCAGTTCTACCTTAAAATATCCCTGGTCCTCTGCAGGAATAAAACTAACCGGCACCACTCGGTTTAAAATAAAAATAAATACCAATATCATCCCGAATCCTGCCAATACACGACGGCGATGCCGGATAGCTCTTTCAATAAATCTGACATACTTTTTGTTTCCACTTTCCAGCCAGCTATTGATTTTCCGGAATATAAAATTTTTATTTCCATGTGAAGGCCGCAATAAAATGGCACACATAGCCGGACTTAAAGTGAGAGCAACCACTGTAGATATCAGAACAGACACTACTATTGTTACTGCAAATTGCCGGTATAACAATCCGGTAATCCCCCCCAAAAAACTCACAGGCACAAAAACAGCAGCCAATACCAGTGAGGTGGCAATCAAAGCCCCTGTCAGATTACACATAGCCTTTTTTGTTGCTTCATGGGGAGATAACCCCTTTTTTTCCATATAACTCTCCACTGCTTCGACAACTACAATGGCATCGTCCACAACAATACCAATGGAAAGAATCAATCCCAACAAAGTCAGTAAATTCAATGAAAAGCCCATCACCAACATCACCCCGAAAGTTCCAACCAAAGAAATCGGAACCGCAACCAAAGGCACCAAAGCAGCCCTCCAGTTCTGAAGAGATAAAAATACCACCAGAATAACCAGCAACAACGCTTCTAACAAAGTTTTATATACCTCATGGATAGATTGAGAAATATACGAAGTAATATCAAAAGGAATCTCATACTCCAAACCTTCCGGAAAATTTTTACTGATTTCTTTCATGGCTTCCCGGACATGCCCGGCCACTTCAACGGCATTTGCTCCGGGAATAGTGTAAATGCCTAAAACGGCAGCATTCTTTCCATTCATACCACTTTCCGTCGAATAAGAAGAAGCTTCCAAAGATACTCTGGCTACATCGCGCAGCCGGATAATAGAACCATCCGGATTGGCCCGCACAACAATTTCTTCAAATTCATTCACGGTAGACAACCGCCCCTGAGCAATAATCGGAATCGTAATATCCAGACCTTCTATCGGCTGTTTACCCAACTCCCCGGCAGCTGATTCACGGTTCTGGTCTTTTAAAGCATCCTGCAAATCTTTTACTGTTAATCCGAAATTAGCCATCCGGTCGGGCATTACCCAAATGCACATACCGTAATAACGGCTACCGATATTGGACACCCTGCCCACTCCGGGAATACGTTTCAGTACATCCAACACATTTATAGTGGCAAAATTACTCAGGTAAATTTCATCAAAACGGGGATCATCAGAAGTCAGGGTCAAAGTCATTAACTGATTAGATGACTGTTTTTCAACAGAAATCCCGTTCTGTACAACCTCTGCCGGCAAACGGGATTCAGCCAGTTTTACCCTGTTTTGAATCTCAACAGCCGCCAAATCCGGATCCGTAGAAATATCAAAAGTTACACTAATCGACAATCCTCCCGAATTGGAACTACTGGATTCCATATAAAGCATACCCGGCGTCCCGTTGAGTTCTTGTTCAATAGGAGTTGCAACAGCTTGCGACACTGTGCTGGCACTAGCCCCCGGATAAGAAGCCGAAATCTTTACTACAGGCGGTGTTATTTGCGGATACTGGTCCACCGGTAACAAATAAAGCCCGATTCCTCCTACTATAACAATCAATATAGACAATACGGCTGAAAAAATCGGCCGGTCAATAAAAAAATCTACTTTCATAGTAAAATCCGTTTCACGTTCTCGCTATAGAGTATGTTATTTCTCTTTATTTTCCTCCACCATTTCCGGTTTTAGCAATACTCCCGGATTCAATTTATGATATCCTTCCGTGACGATCATTTCACCTTCACCCAAACCACGTTCCACCACTACAAAATTGCCAAATTCAGGACCTGTTTCAATCAATCTTTTTTCTGCAGTGCTGTCCCTGCGCATCACATACACATGGGCACCTCCTTTTTCTATAGCGATAGCTTTTGCCGGAACCACCACAGCATTCTCCCGGACATCCAGCAATAACTTTACTTTCGTAAATTGTCCGGGCAAAAGTTTCCTCCCGGGATTAGGTAATGCAGCCCTCACGCCGAACGTACCGGTTTTCGGGTCCACCTGCGGTTCTGCAAAATCCACCAATCCCTTTTCCGGATATACCGAATTATCGGCCAAAGTAACCGTCACAGAAGGTTGCCACGAACGGGAAGTGTCTTGTTCTCCCAACGTCACATTTCTTTGTTGACTCCGCAAGTAATCCAGTGCCGTTAAATTAAAATCCACCAATACGGTATCACTGGCCACCACTGTTGCCAGCAAGGATTTTGCACCAGGCCCCACCAAAGTCCCGATGTCCGCATAACGCTCACTGATATATCCCGAAACAGGAGAACGGACAGTCGTATACCCCAGCTCCAGTTGTGCCTGAGCCAAATCGGCTTTACTCATTGCAACATTAGCTTTTGCACTTTCATACGCCGCTATCGCATTATCCAAGTCCAACTGGCTGGCAGCATTCTGTTCATAAAGAGGACGCAAACGCTTTACATCACGTCCTGTCTTCAACTCCAGTGCCTCATCTTTTTTCAACTGAGCCGCCGCTTTGTCTACTCTGGCTTTATACAACGCCGGATTTATCACAAACAAAGGTTGATTACGGTTCACGTGCTTCCCCTCTTCGAAAAGCATTTTTTCCAAATAACCTTCTACCCGGGCACGGATTTCCACAAATTGCAAAGCACGAATCCGACCTACATATTCACCAAATATCTCCACATTTTGTAAACCAACTTTCCCGACAACCACCGGAATACCTTCCTGAACATGCTCCCGTTTACATCCCGTTAATCCTAATACAATTCCAACGAATAGAAAAAATCCTGTTTTCTGATATTTCATCTTTCTGATTTTTATTTTTCAATAAGATATAGAAAAACACATGCCAATACAGGAAAATATTCATCCCGTCTATCCATACATACCTCTTTCCCTCATGTTTTTTCTTTTTTATTAGTCTTTTTTACTCTTTTTATTCTATTTCTTTCATTTCTTCTTCTTTTAGTTTGTAGAAAAAATCCACAAGCCACTGATGATTTCCACAATCCTACCATTAAAAATATGTACGCTTGACTGACATGTCCTTTTTACGTTCGTTTATTTCTATAAGTTATCACCCGGAACATCTGCCAAACCAACAAAACGATGTAGAATCTTCGTAAAGAATTATTTGAACAAATCAGAATTTTGACTATGTTTGTTCAAAAGAAAAATAGTCATACCTATGAAAAAGTTTGTTGTCATTTGGGTCGCAGGTATTTTCTCCGCTTTCTCCGTCAACGCACAATTGAACAAACTGATGTCCAAGTATCACGAAAAAAACGGAATAACGATTACACAATTAGACCAAAGCCTTTACGGACTTTATCAACGGGAACGTCTCAGCCCCGAAAGCCTGGAAATGCTTCAATCTTTGAAAGAGGTAAACTTACTGGAGCTGGACCGGCATAATTGTTCGCCGGATTTATGCGATAAAATCGTTACTCAGTTCCGGAATATCCTGAGCAATCCGGATAAATACCGGTTGGTAAAAAGCCAGCAAAACGGAGCCGCCAAGCAATTGATTTATACGCAAGGTAAAAACGGGAAAACAACCGATTTGGTGGTCTGGAATCAGACACCTGAACAAATCGACCTGATTGAATTAAGAGGGGACATCCGGTTGGACCGGATTGCCTTATTGCCTGAAACCCTGAATCTGCCCGGTCTGGATGCACTGGCTTCTTTAGCGTCCGGCACTTCTGCCGGCAAGCACCTGCTCACGGAAAAAAAATTGCGTTCTGCCAAAGAAAATATAGAAAATCCCGGGGACGGATTTTTTAATCTTTTTGAACACCTTGATGAGCTGATGGGAATGTTTGGTGATTTCCATTTCCCCGACATGACCTTTCCGGAAGGCTTCGGAGAAAATGGAAACAGTAGGAGCAGCTCGGTTCAGATTATCGAAGAAAACGACAAAACAAAACTGAAAATCGATGCCCAAAATACCAATATAATCTACATCATCGACGGACAGGAAATGTCCGGAGACAGTATACAAATGCCCGAAACAATATTAAACGCCCAACTGATTCCTTCCCGGAACGACATGAAAAAAACTTATCTGTTCATCACTTCCCGGGAGAAAATAGGTGATTTCATCAGCTTAAAAAACGGCGAACTAACTTTCCGGTACAATCATCAGGAATATAAATACAATTTAGATAAACTCAACACACCGGTTTTAGTCATCGACGGACGTATATCCGCTATTTTCGATATCGATCCGGTGGATATCCTGCAAATCCGACCGGTCAGCCAGCTTGAAAAAGAAACCGGTTATTATCCCAATGCCGAAGTCATTATCCATACCCGGCATCAGTTTTAAATCATTATATATTATTTCACCATAATCAAATTTATTTAGTCGAAAACTTATAAAGTCTGACAATCTATAATTAATTCTTTTTCAATATATTAATTAAAAAAGATTATTTTTTTTCAAAAAATCTTTCATCCGATTCACTCTTTTTCGGAATCTCATTGTATAAATAAATGAATATTGAACATGAAGAATGACTACAAAGAGAGAAGAAAAAGAAATCATCCGCTTAATACGGTTAGATTTGTTGGGCTTGCTTTCTCAACAAGAAAAAAACAAGCTGCAAAAATGGCAGGAGCAATCAGCAACAAACGAAAAACTACTCCGGAAAATACGGAAAGAGCAACAGCTTCTCTGTGAGATGCCCCGCTTTTTAAGAAAAAATAGCGAAGAAGCCTGGGAAAAGTTCAGAAAACAAATAGTCATAGTCCCGAAACAGCAACAAAGACATAAAAAATTCCGGCAATGGTTGAAATATGCAGCCGTTGTTTTCCCCTTATTTCTATGCTTTACTGTATGGATGATAACAAAACAAAACACCATTTTACCAAAGCAAAACAAATTACCGGCCACTCCCATGCTGATGCTTCAAAATGGTCAGAAATTCGATTTAAGAAAAACAGCGCACTCTGTCATTCAGCCCGAATCACATTTAGAAATTCTAAATACAGACGGACAATTAATTTATGATACGACTGCCATTCACGAAACCACAATGGAAAATGCAATCCATATTCCCCGGGGATGTGAATACCGATTATTATTATCCGACGGAAGTTCAATCTGGCTAAACGCCGATAGTTATCTGAAATACCCTGTTGTTTTTAATGGCAATGAACGGAGAGTATATTTAAACGGGGAGGCTTGTTTTCAAATAAAAGCTGACTCTACACGTCCTTTTTATGTGGAAACCCAAGATCTTACCGTGAAAGTGTATGGTACGGTTTTCAATCTGAATACCCATTACCTCCAAGGCACACGCACTGTATTGGCCGAAGGTTCCATCGCCATCCTAAGGGAAAAAGGCGAGACTTTGTATATGCAACCGGGCGAACGAGCCGACTTTTACCGGGAAACCAATTCCTTTAAAATCGAAAAAGTAAACGCCCTGTCCTATATTGCCTGGCGGGATGGCTTTTTCATATTCGACGACGAATCATTGGAAGAAATTCTCCACACCCTGGCACTCTGGTATGACAAAGAGGTGTTTTATCTGAACGATAAACGCCGGCAACTGCATTTCACCTGCCACTTGAAACGATATGAACGGATAGAAACGATTTTATCCGCCATCAGTGAAGTAACCGGAGTGATATTTAAATGCAACGAAAAGACCATTCTGATACAATAAATTGATAATCACTAATACGAAAACCTATGAAAAAAAGAAGATTCAACTTGCCTTATGCTCGGGGACTCGTTCAATACCATCTGCTGAAAATAAAGATGGTTTTTGGATTAGTATGTGCACTTGCCTTCTCGGTGTCGGCAAGCACATTTGCTCAAAATGAACGGGTAACGTTCCATCTTACTGATGTTTCTATCAAACATGTCTTAAATGAAATTCAAAAGCAAACTCAGCTGAGTTTCATTTACAATACAGAACAATTGGGACATATTTCAGTAGAAGCCCGGAACGAAGAAGTGGCCAGTCTGCTGGATCGGATTTTCGCCAACACCGGATTGACCTGGAAAATGCAGGACGCCATAATACTGATTAGTCAGTCCTCCCCCTGTGCGAAACCACAATCTCAAAATGAAGAATTTATTCAGTTCTCCGGAATTGTGACGGATGCGAGCAATACACCGCTACCAGGTGTTACGGTAAAAGTACAAGGCTCTATGTTCGGAACAACAACCGATGCCAACGGAAAATTCCGGCTAAATTATCCCAAATCGGGCAGCAGCAACTTGGTATTGGAATTCTCTTTCATCGGTATGCGGACAGAAAAGGTAAAATATGCCGGACAAAAAGAAATTAAAATTACGCTTTATGAAGATGAAGTAGAATTGGAAGAAGCAATCGTAACAGGTTACCAGGTATTAGACAAACGCACACTCACCAGTTCCATCACTTCGGTAAAAGCAGAAGATATTATGATTCCCGGTGTAATGAGCATCGACCAGATGCTGGAAGGCCGTATTCCGGATATGGCTTTTATGCTGAACTCGGGAGAAGTAGGAGCGACTCCACGTCTCCGTGTGCGGGGGACCTCGACATTGCTGGGTAACCGGGAACCGCTTTGGGTGCTCGACGGTATTGTGATGACAGATCCCGTGGATGTTGATCCTGAAGACCTGAATAATCCCGACTATCTCAATATCATCGGAAATGCCATTGCCGGCATCAATCCTCAGGATATCGAACGCATCGATGTTTTGAAAGACGCTTCGGCTACAGCCTTGTACGGGACCCGGGCTGCCAACGGAGTAATTGTAGTGACGACAAAAAAAGGTCGTATCGGAAAACCGGTATTATCATACAACCATTCTTCCAAATTCACCCGCCGTCCCCGGTATACGGACCGTAACATCAATCTGATGAATTCACAGGAGCGGGTAGAATTCGGGAAAGCATTGACTGAACAGCATTATATTTTTCCAGCTCAAATGCCGCTGGTCGGTTACGAAGGAGCACTTTATCGCCTGCAAACCGGACAAATCGATTACAACACATTTCTCAGCGAAGTAACTTGGTACGAACAAGTCAACACCGACTGGTTCGATTTACTGACCCGGGACACTTACTCCCACAACCACAGTTTAAATATCAACGGAGGTTCGGACATTATCCGTTATTATGCTTCTTTAGGTTATGACCGGGATAACGGTGTGTCCAATACGACCTATACCGAACGCTACACGGTTACGGCAAATATGAACATCAAAATGACTTCGAAACTGAATGTGGGAGTAAAACTGAACGGAAATGTACAAAAAAAGAATCATCTGGCATCGAATATCGACGCCATGGACTATGCCTATAATACAACTCGTGCACTTCCTGCTTTCAATGAAGACGGTTCGCTATATTATTACGAACGCTACAAAGGTGGTTACTCCGGCGGTATCGGCAACAAATACTTACGATATAATATACTGAATGAAATCGACAACAGTTCGAACAGCTACGAGGGCAAAGGAATACAAGTAGATCTAAACCTGAAATATGACATCCTGCCTACCTGGGATGTCACGGGAATAGCTTCCTATTCGGTAAGCAGCACCCTGCAAGAAAAATGGTGGGGAGACAAAACGGCTTATATCGCCTCTCTGAAAAACGGAGAATACGAAGACGTCCCCATGCCCGATGAAAAGGGCAAATGTATTCTTCCCTATGGTGGAATCATCCAAACCACCAACAGCGATACCGAAACCCTGACAGCACGTCTCCAATCTAACTACCGCAAATTATTCGGCGGAGACCAACAACACCTGATCACAGCCACCTTAGGTTATGAGGTCAATATAGCACGTTCGAAAAGTATGAATAACGAAAGCCGGGGATATGTCAAAGAGCGCGGAATGCAGTTTACGGACATGTCATCACTGGAATTGGAAGACTTTCCTTATTACAAAGAATGGTTACAAAAAAATCACCTGAGTTTCAACCGGGGGCTGACCAATTCTTTGAGTTTTTACCTGGCTGTTACCTATAGCTATCGGGACTATTTTACGCTGAACATCAACGGCCGTACCGACGCCTCAAACAAATTCGGCAGCCGGAGCAACGAACGTTTTCTGCCTATCTGGTCGGCTTCGGGAATGTGGAATGCCCGCGAAACGCTATTGAAGGACGCTTCCTGGCTTTCGGAAGCCCGAATGCGTTTTTCCTACGGAAAACAGGGAAATATGCTGGACGGACAAACCCCGAACTTACTGATTAATCAACAGCCGATAAACAGTTATTATAATGAAAATATATCGAATGTCGCCCAATTTCCGAACCCCAACCTGAAATGGGAAGAAACCCAACAGATCAATGCAGGATTCGACATCGGCTTTTTCAACGGACGCCTGAATATAATCGGCGATTTCTATTGGAAAAAAACCGACAACCTTTTCAGTTGGGTGAATGTAGCTAAAACAAACGGTATCAACTCGTACGTCATGAACAACGGCGATCTGAAAAATGTCGGTTACTCACTCTCCCTGCAAACCACTCCAGTAAAAATCGGTGATTTCAGCTGGCGTCTTTCCACCAGCTACTCGACCAATAAAAACACGGCCCAGACCGATGCCGTAGAAAACTACGAATTATCCCACTATCTGTCCGGAACGGCTACTGTAAGCGGCGAAGCCGTAGGTACTTTTTATTCCTATAAATTTTTGGGTCTGAATGACGAAAACGGTGTTCCGGTTTTCGACGATTACACCGACCGCCGGCATCTGCTCGAGGATAAACGCTTAGAAGATGTGGTACGTCTGGTAATGGATAAAAGCGGAACCCGCGAACCGATTATGAACGGAAATGTATTCAATACCTTCACTTGGAAAGGCATTACCCTATCTTTCAATCTGGCTTACAGCTTAGGATCGAAAGTTCGTTTATTCGCCCTTTACGAACCGATTATCAGCGGAGTGAGTGCCGAAAACAATGTTCGTAAAGAATTCATCAATCGCTGGCAAGTGCCCGGCGATGAAAAACAAACCGTTATTCCGGCTATTCTCAGCCGCACAGACGACAATTATGATAACTACAATAGCCATTGGTCAAAAGAAAACGGCAACAAAACAAAAGTATTCGCCAAAAGTCTTTGGAATATGTACGATAATTCGGACATTCGGGTAGTGAGCGGCAATTATTTGAAAATGCAATCATTGACGTTACGCTATTCCTTACAGAAAAATGTACTGAAAAAAACACCGTTTTCTTCTGCTTCCATTAGCTTCAATACCCAGAATTTGTTTACAATTTCTACAAAGGCACTAAAAGGCCAGGATCCCTCACAAGCCGGGTTCTCCAAACCCAATCTTTCGATCCGTCCCGCCTATACCCTCGGTATTAATGTTTCATTTTGATAAATCGATATGAATATGAAAAAAATAATATATGGTCTTATCACACTCCTCCTCTCCGGATGCAGCGATTTTCTGAAAGAATATTCGCAAACCCAAACAGTGGCGAAAGAAGTCTCACACTTCGACGAAGTGTTACTGGGAGACGGTTATATTCCGGCTTCTGCCTGTGAATACATTTCGACCAATTATGCCGGTTGGCTGAATACCCTGGACGACGACATCACAACGGTTCCCAACGGCACAGCAGGTAAGAAATGGGCCGGCATGATGCAACCGTTATTCGGTTATTATGCCTGGCAATTGGAAGTAGGACGTAATCCTGAAGGGAATACCTTACGCGATGACAGCCAAACCTGGCTTGAATTCTATCGCCGTATCAATGTTGTAAACATCATTCTGAAAGAAATCGACGATATTTCCGTTGACTCACCAGCCGAAGAAAAAGACCGCATCCGTGTAAAAGGCGAATGCCATTTCATCCGGGGACAATTGTTTTTCACACTGATCAATCTTTATGCTAAAGCCTACAACGAGGCAACAAGCACAACCGATCCGGGCGTTCCCTTAAAACTCACGGAATATGTAGAACACGATAAAGACAAAGACATCCAATTCGAACGCACCCCGGTGGCTCAGGTATACAACCAAATCGTCAAAGATTTACAAAGTGCTGTGACTTTTCTGACCGAAAGTCCCCAATCACGCCCCTTACACCGCGCCAAGCAGCTTTACTGTTGCTCAGCCGGGTATATCTCTATATGCAGGATTGGGAAAATGCCCGCCAAACGGCCGAGGAGTTACTGACCGAACAAGCAACACTTTCACAGATAAACACCCAAGCCTCAGCTTTCCTGACCGAAGAAAATCCAGAAGTGCTTTTCTCCCAGGGGTCTTTAAATGTACAAAACAGTATACAAGGCGAGCAGGGTGATTTCGCCGTATCACCGGAACTGGTGGAGTTATTCGACACTACCGACTACCGCCGAAACTTTTTTGTCCCCCACTTCACCACCGGAGCACTCGGTCTGAGCGCAAAATACAAAACAGGCATTGAATTCGTTTCCCACATATCCGATATTTTCACCCTACGAATAGCCGAAGCCTACCTGAATATGGCCGAAGCCTGCGCCATGCTGGATGCCACAGAAGAAGCCAACCGCTACCTGCAACGGTTACGTGAAAACCGGATAGAAAACTATCGCCACACAGCATACAGCGGAGAACAATTGATAGACGAAATCCGGCTGGAACGTCGCCGGGAATTATGTTTTGAAGGCCACCGCTGGTTCGACTTGCGACGTTATGCCGTTTGTAAAACTTATCCCTACAGTAAGCCAATACGACATCAATTCAATGTATACGAATCCAGGAATTATCATTGGGAACGTACCGATACCTATGTGCTGAAAGAAAATGATCCGGCTTATACATTCCAGATTCCACAATCCGTTTTGGAATATGATAAAGTTCCCATGCCTGCCAACCCAAGAGAAAAACGCCAACCGGTAGGAGAGGACGACGAATAATATGCTGAACAAAAAAGAAAAATGATAAACATATGAAACGAATAAGTTTATATCTGTTACTGGCCTGCATAGCTATCGCCTGTCAGAAAGAAGACGAATTGACCAATCGTATCGATCACCGGAATCTGTATGCGATCACCGACGACGCAACAGATTCTATCCAGCACAAACGTTTTGAATTATATACAACCTACGGAGTGCCTGTGTATTTCAACGATACGATAGAAAAAATATTTATCAAAGTAGACATCTCCGGCGATTCGGTTTTTCGCTACGAAACACTGGATCTGAACTGGGCTTTCAACACCACCAATCAGGGAACAGTGACTTATAAAACGACACCACTAACCACCCCCGACCTGCAAATGAAAGCCCTACGTTTCACGGAAATATTTCTGAAGAATACGCAAGCGGCTCTCTATCCGCATGCAATATGGCTGACAAAAGACTGCCATCAGATCAGTTCTTCGCAATTGACTACCATCTCTTTTCTGAGTCGCTACCGGAATTTAATATTTTCTAATTTCGAATCCCTGAAAGAAGAAGAAATGGAATCGACATCACTCACATACCGGAACCAACTGGTGGAAACGAAACTCGGAAATTACGAAGAAGAACTGAAACTATTCCATGCCGTAGTAGACGAAAAGTCATACAACCAAGATTGGAGCACTTTTTATCCGGATGAAGAAATTCCGACCTGGATGGGACCTAGAAAACCTTGGACAGCAAGAGCTTTAGCAGAAGAATACAATGAGGATCCAGGTGCCAGCAGTCTTATGGGTACCTTTAGAAACGAAATGACAAAATACGGCAAATGGACAGACGAGCAGGTAGACGAATATATCCTATACAGCAGGGAACTGGTAGGCCGGCAAGGCTTCGTTTATTTCGATAAAAACTATGGAATATACTATACCCCCAGGAATAAACAAGAAGACCTGGAACTTTATTTGCGGGAAATGATGAAATATCCCCGGAAAGAATTTTTATCCCGCTGGAACCATTGCCCGCTGGTGATCAAAAAGTATGAAATTTTATATGCTATTATCCGGGATGAATTGGGAGTCGAACTATAATGAAACTGAATATGAAAAAGATCAACTATTTATACATTCTTCTTTTGACCATGGTATCTGTAGCAGCCTGTCAGGACGAAGAAACCGGTATACCTCCCAAACCCCAGGGAATCACTTACGGCAGTGTTACAGATAAAGCCGGCAACACATACAAAACCCTCACTATCGGCAATCAGACATGGCTGGCGGAAAACTATCGTTATGCCCTTCCCAACGGCAGTCTGGACGGTTGTGTCACTTACGGAGAATCCTACGGCAGTGACCGTGAAATCCTGAACGGTACCAATCAAAATGCCTATCAGAATTTTTGCAGGAGTCATTCAGGACAGCGTTTTTTGCTTTATCTGAGCGAAGCACTATTCAATGCCGGAGAAGAAGGCAAAATCCCTGCCGGAACAGGCACAGGGCAATCCATTTGGCTTTCCCAACAGGTAAGAAATTACAATATTCCTCAATTGATTACAATGAGTGGTACGCTATTGACTCCTGTTGAGGAGGTATTGATGACGATCTGGAATGATGCCATCGATTATCACTTTAATGTAGATAAAGACTACCTGTCCCGTTTCGGCTATCTCTATTCGTACGAAGGGGCTCTACGGGCAGTACAGGAAGGTGCTCCCGACGGCTTTCACCTCCCCACCGATGCCGAATGGATGGTCTTGGAACGAAAACTGGGAATGAATCCTGCCGAATTGGAAGGCCTGGAAAATTGGCGGGGTGAATATGCCGGAGAATTGTTAAAAGCCGGAGAGCAAGGAATCGGTTTTGACGCTTTATACGGCGGAGCAGCAGTGTATGCCTTGTCAACTGCTTATAATTCGCGTTATGCCAACCGGAACAAAGGTGCTTATTTTTGGTGTAGCGATCGGGTGTTTGTTTCGGACAGTCTTTCCAATGGTATTGTGCGGCATATTTCCCTCTATGAAACGGGAATCCGCCGGACAACCAGTCGCCTGATCAGTTCACCGACAGTTGTCCGCCCTTCTTATAATGTACGACTAGTAAAAACAATCACTAAAAAAGAAGAAAAATGAAATTGATTATTTCTCTATTATTATGCTGGCTGACTTTAAACGTAAATGCCCGTGAAAAAACCTCTCAACCAATTCGTTGGTGCACGACTTTGGAAGAAGCTTTACAACAAGCGGCTAACAAACAACAGCCCATCTTTTTTAATTGTTATGCAAGTTGGGCAGGAGCTTCCCAATTGATGGATTCTCTGGTGTTACCCGAGCCCCAGCTGGCTGATTTTATAAACAAACATTTCGTACCTCTGCGTGTAGACATGGTACATACACCGGAAGGCCGGGAATTGGCCAAGCGGTATAATATCCACTTTTATGCTCACTTCCTGATTTTGGACGCCACAGGGGCGATCCAGCACCGAATCGTAGGAGGATCCCAAGCTCCCGAATTTCTGGACAAACTAAAACAAGGGCTGAATCCGAAGACTTCACTTGTGGGCATGACCCGCCGTTATGAAAAAGGCGATCGTTCTCCCCGCTTTTTGCTCAAGTATGCCGTAACCCTGCATAACGCCGATGAAACAGATAAATATAAGGAAGTAAGCGATTATTACATACAACATGTTGATTCGTCGGAAATGTTCAAGCCGGAAAGCTGGGACATTCTTTGTAAACGAAGCAAGTCATGGGGTAGCCCGGAATTCGACTTTATCTACCGGAACCGGGACAAACTGACCAAACGAAATGGAGACAAAGTATCAAAGTTCATTGTACAGCGTGCTTTTCAAGCAATGGCTTCCTACTTGCTATTAGAAAAAAACTACAACGGCCCGATTATCGCTGAAGTCGAAAAGAAACTGGAAGCACTGAACAGCGAATCTTCCAATTGTAGGCAAATGCTGAATTTATGCCGTATTCTGCATTTACGGGAACAGAAAAATTACTCGGATATGATGGAGCTTTGGACCCAAACCGTACCAGGGCTACCGAGCGCAAACACCCGTTGTTATCTGGACGTGACCTTGGGCCAACTCTACGACTTGGAGGAAGCAGATAAAGAAAAGGTAGCTGCTTATCTTACTTCCCAAATGGCAGGAATGCCCGAAGGGACACGGCTTTCCCAATACCGTGATGCTTTGAACAATGTAACATCGTATCAAGGAATTCTTTTTGAACACAGCAGTTTGCAACAAGCACTTGAAAAAGCCCGCCGGGAAAAGAAAAACGTTTTTGTAGATTGCTATACCAGTTGGTGCGGACCATGTAAAATGATGAGCCGACAAGTATTCCCAGCCAAACAGGCCGGTGATTATTTCAATCCGCGTTTCGTCAATCTGAAAATCGATATGGAGAAAAACGAAGGGAAACAGTTGGCCAAACAATGGGAAATCAAAGCTTTTCCTACTTACGTGATCCTGAATCCGGAAGGAAAAATAATTTACACCACCCGCGGCTATCTTTCGGTTGAAGAATTGATCAAACAAATCCAGGAAGGTGTGAAAGGCTGTAACCAAACAACACATACTGTAAATTCTTAAAATATGAAGACATATTTACATCCATTATACAAAACCACAGCAGCGATAATGCTATTACTATCGGCATTCCTGGCCGGATGTCATGACAATGCAGTAGACGATAGTTTAGTATTTTCTAATGACGATCTCCTCCTGAAAGCAGCAGGCGATACGGCAGTTATCGATGTCACTGCCGGTTCCCACTGGAATGCCGAAAGTATGGCAGACTGGTGTACGATAGAAAAAGGCCAGGGCGTCAACGAAGGGAAATTAATCATTTGTGTTGCCCCTTCCGACGATATTTACGAACGGGGGACTGCTGTAAAAGTAACCTGTGGCGACAATATCGTCCGTCTATCTGTTCGTCAAAACGGAATGGTTTTCGAAGTTGAAGAAGATAAAAAGAATCTGGATTTCAATCGTAAACCCAGCACAGAAGTCCTGAAAATTCGTACCAATATGGCCTGGAAAGTAGAAATCGCCGACAAGTCGGGATGGCTACAAGTAAGCGACACCATCGGAACCGGAAATGCCGACTTGGTATTCAACAGCTCCGACAACAGCCAGGCATACGAACGTACATCCGTGGTCCGCATCCACTATGGTATCCGATCAGTGAAATTAACCGCCACACAGGAAGGAGGAATTCGCCAGGACGGACATATCAAAGCCCATCTCTCAAACCGCCCGTTGGACAAAGCCCTCAACCTTGTCTTCCTGGGCGACGGTTTTATCGCCGAAGACCTGATAACGGAAACGGGAGCTTTCGAGCAAGCGGTCGAAGAAGCCTGCGAAGCACTTTTCGAAATCGAACCTTACAAAACTTATAAAGACTACTTCAACATCTACTCCATTGCCAGTGAATCGAAACAACGGGAAATACCTTCCGTTGCTCCGACAACATCCTCCGCAACTACCCCCTTCTACACTTATTTTACGGAAATGAATACCTTCCAAACGAAATTATCCTATAGCAAGCCCTCAATAGAAGCTTATTGTTCCAAAATACTGGGCATGACGACGGATATCCTCGAACGGAATACAGTAGTTGTTGTTCTGGTAAATGACGAACGCTACGGCGGACAAACCTATTTCTTACCCAACGGGTTAACCATCAGCCTTGTTCCGTTGAACCGTGACACCCAACTCCCCGGCGGATTTACCAACTTGTTCCTGCACGAAGTGGGTGGTCATGCCATAGGCCATCTGGCCGACGAATGGTCGGAATCCGATCGGCTATTTACGGCCCAAGCCCAAAGTTATCTGACTGAAAAACGAAAAGCTTTGTTCTCCGGCGACCAACCGGCACGTACCGGATTTTACGGAAATATCGCAGCTCACCGACTGCCGTATCCGAGTTTCTTATGGCAACATTACTACAGCTATGTTTTTAAAGGTCACAATGACTATATCGAGCGACTGCAAATATACCATGGAGGCTTAGGCTACACCAGCGACCAGGATGCCAAATTGAATATTTGTCATTCGACAGAAAAAAACTGTATGATCGATCATCTGCCTTGGTTCAATGACATCTGCCGGTACCTCATCGCCTACCGGATCAATGTCATTGCAGGCGAAACCGAAGATTCAAGTTCTAATCTATGGACAGACAGCAAGTTCCCTGTTCTCTTCTTTGAAAAAGACAAACCAACCACGCCGCCTACCCTATCTGTCTCAACAGACCGACCCCATCTGCCGGAACCGATTTGGGAGACATACGAATAAAGTATAACTATCCGGCTAAATATTATAGTTAACCATCTTATTCCGTCCTTTTACCGATTCTTGATAAAATCGGTAAAGGGTCGGAATAAAATTATTTGAAAAGTAACAGACAATTTATAATTTTGTAACACAAGTCCATATTACCGAGAAATACCGCCCGATGTCAGTGCCTTTTATTCCAATAACCGAAGAGAAAGATTTTTTACTCCGTCTGAATACTAAATCAGAAGAAGCCTTTCATGAACTGTTCCGGCAGTTCTACAGTTATTTAGTAATTTTTGCCGAACGGAGGCTTGACAATCCCAAAGTAGCGGAAGACATCGTACAGGAAGTTTTTATCGAAATCTGGCAAAACCAAAAACAATACTATTCGCTTTCGGGCCTGAAAGCCTATCTTTATGAAGCAGTTTTCAATCGTTGCATTAATTATTGGAAACACCGGAGCGTTGAAAATAAATATCTTCAACAAATTTCATACGAAAAACAACAAACGGCTTTTTCTTCTTTTCAGGAAGAAGTGTACCGCGAACTTTATATGACCATCGGCAAATTACCGCCTCGTGCACAGGAAGTAATATTATTGTATGTGGATGGCAAAAGTAATGAAGAAATTGCCCGACATCTAGGCCTTTCGATCGAAACAATCAAAAGCCACAAAAAAAATGCTATCCGTTTTCTTAAAAACCACTTAGGTCATCTAAACCTGCTGATAATCATTTTATACATGAAAAGGACTGAACCGCATTGATTACGGAACAGCCCTTTCTTATGAAAACTAATTTCAATATCAAAAATCCAAGACTTTCACCCAGCCGAATTTATCAGCCTCATCTCCATATTGAATAGCCCGCAAACGGTTATACAACTTCGTACACCATTCTCCCGGAACATCCGGCTGACCAAATTTGATACTTCTATTGTTTTCGATATCATCAATTTGTCCGATGGGGCTGATTACTGCAGCAGTACCGCAAGCTCCGGCCTCTTCGAATGTTTCCAGTTCTTCTACCGGTATGTGACGACGTTCCACTTTCAAACCCATATCTTCCGCCAGAATCATCAGACTGGCATTGGTAATGGAAGGCAAAATCGTATGTGAGAACGGAGTGATATAGGTGTTGTCCTTAATACCGAAAAAGTTTGCCGGTCCGCATTCATCGATATATTTCTTTTCCTTTGAATCTAAGAATATCGCTGTAGAATACCCTTTCTGATGGGCAACTTCCCCCGACCGCATACCTGCAGCATAATTGCCACCTACTTTAATATGTCCTGTGCCGTTAGGAGCTGCCCGGTCATAGTGGCGTTCCAACATTACTTTCGTCGGTTTGAAACCTGCCTTGAAATACGGTCCAACCGGTGCCACAAATACCACAAACAGATATTCTTTAGCCGGAGCCACACCCATCTGGGCACCGACACCAATCAACAAAGGACGGATATACAAGCTGGCTCCCGATTCATAAGGTGGAACATATTCCTTATTTAATTCAATGGCTTTTACCACCGCTTCAGTAAACAATTCAACCGACGGAGCCTGCATCATGACATATTCAGCAGAGCTCAGCATACGCTTTGCATTCTCCTCACAACGGAAAAGACGGATTTTACCATCTTTACCCCGAAAAGCTTTCATACCTTCAAAAGCCTCCTGCCCATAATGCAAACAAGTAGAAGCCATATGGATACTCAGCATTTCAGAATCGCTCACCTCAGGAGCACTCCATTTACCATCTTTATAGCAACAACGAACATTATAATCAGTCTTTGAATATCCAAAAGACAACTGACTCCAATCTAAATTTTTCATAATCATTGGTTTTAGTTCCAGAATCAAAATATTATTTTACAATAGTCATTTCATCAATCAGATTTTTTGCACCCGCATATTTATCTACAATCCACAACATATAACGGGTATCCAAGTTGATACACCTCTGCAGATTCTCTTCAAAATCAATATCTCCCGACATAGCTTCTGAATTACCGTCAAAAGCAGTTCCTATCAGATGGCCTTCTGCATTGATAACACCGGAACCACTATTCCCTCCGGTAATATCATTATCTGTAATAAAATTAACATTCAGATTTCCCTCACCATAAGGAGCAAAGTCTTTCCGGGTATACAATTCTTTCAAACGTTCAGGCACTTCAAATTCTCCTCCTTTTGGCCCTTCTTTTGCAATCACACCGTTTAAAGTAGTATAATAGTCATAGAAAACAGCATCTCTGGGTTTATAACTGCCTACTTTTCCATAAGTCAGACGAATTGTGGAATTCGCATTCGGTGCCCATGCTTTTTCCGGCTGCATTTCCATCAAACCACGCACAAAAAGACGGTCTCCCTGACTGATTTTCTCCTGCATTTCACTGGCATAGGCAGACAATTGTACCCATAATTCGAAATAGGATTTCCCGGCACGATAAGCCAAATCCTTTTCCATTTTCTTGCAATCCGGATGTTCTATAAAATTGTTAAAAACAGCTTCATCCATAAAAACAGAATTCTTTCTCAAATCAGATGCAAACTTATTATAATCACCTTTATACTTCTTGTTGATGAAATCAATAATCTCCGGATGTAATTCAGGCGCAACATGCTCATTGTATATCTTAAATAACACAGCATACAATTCGGCATCTACCTCCGCATTAAAATCTTTATAAAAACCGGCGGCCATTTTCTTCAATGCTTCTTTTATATTTGCTTTTTCCTCTGCATTTTTCTCCTTGCTGCAAAGTTCAGAAATCATTCTGCCGGCACGATAAGCAAACACATGAGATTCCGGCCCTCTTAAAGCTTCATTCAGATAAGTCATAGCCATGGAATATTCCTTCATATCAGCATATCCCTTTTGTATCATCGGCAACACATTTCCGTAAACCTCTTTTCGTCCGGCATCTGCATTTACCCAATCCGTAAATTGTTGTTCAATGGCTTTTTTATTTTCCATCGTCTTCAACTGTTTCAATGCCTTATTCTGTTCAAAAGAATACTTCCAGTAATTTGCACAACTGGCATACTTAGAAGCATATTGAATCCGGGTTTTCGTATCCTTTTGCATTCCCTTACGCATCACTGCCAGCTTTTCCGTCCGTACTTTATAACGGATATCATTCACAACATCCATTGTATTTTCCAATCCATAACTGGTAGTAAAACGGTCTGTCGTACCCGGAAAACCCATAATCATGGCAAAATCTCCGTCTTTTACGCCTTTGGCAGATACCGGCAAATAATGTTTCGGCTTCAAAGGAACATTATCTTTCGAATATTCTGCAGGACTTCCGTCCGGAGCCGTATAAATACGGAACATTGAAAAATCAGCAGTATGACGCGGCCACATCCAATTGTCCGTATCCCCGCCGAATTTTCCCATGCTCTGAGGAGGAGCTCCTACCAAACGAACATCTTTGTAAATCGTATATAAAAACAAAAAGAATTGATTTCCTTCAAACATGGACTGCACCTGGCCGCTAAGTTGATTCCCGTCAGTAGCTTCCTTTACAAGGATTTTAGATATACTATCAATAGCCATTCTCCGGTCCACACTGCTCATGTTATCATTCAAAACAGCATTTACCCGTTCTGTCACATCTTCCATACGTTCCAGAATAGAAGCGGTAATCCCCGGATTGGCCAGTTCGTCTTCCATTTTATATGCCCAAAAACCATTTTGCAAATAATTATGCTCCACAGTCGAATGAGATTGTATTGCATTAAAACCACAGTGATGATTAGTCAGCAAAAGCCCCTGAGGCGATATCAACTCTCCGGAACAAAAATGGCGGAAAGGCTGTCCGGCATTTCCCAAACCAACAATGGCATCCTTTATCCCCGGTTTGTTCACATCATAAATATCTTCGGCTGTCAGTTTAAAACCCATCTGCTGCATCTTTCCTATGTTCTGTTCCTTCAGTTTAGACAACAACCACATACCCTCATCCGCTCTGGCAACAAACACTGCCAACAGAGCCATTGTAATAATTAATAATCTCTTCATTTGCGTAATATTCGTATTTGTTTTAAATTAATTTTTCCACGCCCTTCTAACTTAAATATTTCAACCAAAAAGGCATTTTCTTTAAATTATTATAAGTTTCAGACTAAGATAACTGCAAATATATAATTAAATCTGTTCTTTATCAGATTTTCACTATATTTTAACAAGAACAGAAATTTTTCTGTATAAAAACAAGAAAACTTCCAAAAATAAACTCCCGATTGAGTGAAGAACGAAACACTGCGGAATTGTAAATAATTTAAAATATCAACCTGAAAAATACAGAGTATAAAATTGTAAAACCAAATATGGCGAAAAGCTATATCTTTGCAAAATAATAATCGGCAAATTATGAACCATAAAAAAATAAATATCAGGGAAACTTCCCTGCAAGACATAACAGATTTTCTAACCGGTCACGGTGAAAAAGCTTTTCGCGCAAAACAAATCTGGCAATGGCTCTGGCAAAGGGGAGTAAGTGATTTTAATGAAATGAGCAACTTATCAAAAGAAACCCGCGAACTACTGGAAAACACATACTATTTTGATAAACTCATCCCCTGCCAGACACAAACAGCATCGGACGGCACCGTCAAAACAAGCTGGAAACTTTATGATAATTCCATTATTGAAAGTGTCCTGATTCCCGGCAACCAAAAATTCACTGTATGCGTCTCTTCACAAGTTGGATGCAAACTGGGATGCAAATTCTGTGCAACCGGAACACTCGGCTTTAAACGTAACCTTACTGCCGGTGAAATATTCGAACAAGTCATCCTGGCCAAAAAAGCTGCAAATAGCCAGGGCATGATATTATCCAACATTGTATTTATGGGCATGGGCGAACCACTTTTAAATTATGACCATGTATTAAGAGCCATAGAACGCCTGACGGCTGCCGACGGATTAGGAATGTCTCCCTACCGGATTACCGTTTCTACTGCAGGTATTCCGGGAAAAATCAGACAATTGGCCGATGAGGGAATCCGCTTTAATCTGGCTGTCTCTTTACATTCGGCAAAAGAAATTACCCGGAATTCACTAATGCCGGTAAACAAAACTTATTCTTTGAAAGATATTGCTGAAAGCCTTAAATATTTCGTAGAAAAAACAGGAACACGACCCACTTTCGAATATCTTTTGTTAAAAGACATCAATGACCGGCTCGACGATGCCAAAGCTTTAGCCACTTATTGCCGCCAATTTCCGGTTAAAATCAATCTTATTGAATACAATGACGTAGGAAGGTCAGGTTTCAGCCACAGCCCCGATAAAAACAGGGACGAATTTGTCAAATTTTTAGAAAACTGCAATATGGTCGTCAATATCCGTCACAGCAAAGGGAAGGACATCGATGCCGCTTGCGGGCAACTCGCAGGAAAAATACAGAACCAAACGTCATAAAATAAGGGGAGATATACATCTTTACACTAAACCTATGATTATTTGTAAGGCCGGAGTAAACAGAACGAAAAAAGAAAAATGACAATTAATGTAAAGACATATATAAATACCTAAATAAATTTAGTCCTTACTTTGGAAATTATTTTATAAAGTTTCTTATCTTTGTAAGACTAAAAAGTGGTTATATGCTAACTGAAAACAAAACTTCATTACCTGGGCTTAAAGAAAAACGTTATCAACAAAAAAAGAATATCATCGGGGACCTCTACCGAATGGGAGAATTATCCAAACCGGAAATTTGCAGGCTCACCAATATGACCACCCCGACCATCAGCAAAATTATTGATGAATTAATTGAAGAAGGATGGGTTATTGACCAAGGCCAGGGAGCTTCTATCGGAGGAAAACGTCCTCATATCTTTTCTTTGAATCCGGATGCTGCCTATATCATGGGAGTAGACATAGGACGGGAACATCTGAAAATCGCTATTTTTAATTTACGGAAAGAAATCATCGGAAGCATACAAAATTTCCCCTCACTACTGGAGGCCCACCAGGACAATGATACGATTATCCGGGATTTAAAAATAAAAATAGAAAAAAGCCTGATTGATTTAAAAATTCCACGCTCAAAAATCAAAGTAGCCGGATTTTCCCTTCCGGGTTTATTGGACAGTGAAGGTAATTCTTTCACCTATCTGAATTTTGAAAATACAAATATCCGGAAGATCCTGGAAGACATGCTTCATATTCCCATTTTCATTGATAATGACTCAACCATCATGGCTATGGCAGAACACGCATTCGGTGCCGCACAAGGAGCTTCCCATGCACTATGCGTCAATATTAACGAATGTATCGGTCTCGGAATGATTTTAAATTCAAGGCCATACAACGGATTTAAAGGCATGGCAGGTGAATTCGGACACATACGGATTTCCGGCCCCGAAACGCTTTGTTATTGCGGGAAAGCCGGATGTCTGGAAACCATTGCCTCCGGCAGAGCTATTGTCAAAGCCGCTCTGACGGGCATTAAAGAAGGTAAAGCCACGGCCCTCAGCAATAATAAACTTACTTTTGCAGCCATTATTCAAGCTGCCAAACAAGACGACATTTTTGCTATAGAACTTTTACAAAAAGCCGGTGAAAAAATCGGAGAAGCGTTGGCCAGTCTCATTCATCTTTTCAATCCTGAATTGATTGTAATCGGAGGAGAAATTACCGGAGCAAATGAAATCATCAGTTCATCAGTACGGCAGGCTATTGATAAATATACCATTACACGACTGAAAAATCAATGTGAAATAAAAATCAGCACTTTGACTGACCATTCCTGCATCTTAGGAACCCTCAGCCTGGTTATGGAACATTTGTATTACGATATGGAAAGCAACTTTTCATTATACTAATCCGTCTGTTTCCAGTCTGAAAATATTCAGAAACCGTTTATTTTCAAATGAGTAATGACACAGACACGATAAAGATAAATATTTGATGAACATAAAAAAGATTTATCCCTGGATTATAGTCGGATTATTATGGGGTGTAGCCCTGTTAAATTATATGGACCGTCAAATGCTGTCAACAATGAAAGATGCTATGCAAATAGACATCACAGAATTACAGTCGGCGACAAATTTTGGACGGTTGATGGCTATATTCCTCTGGATTTACGGCTTTATGAGTCCTGTGGCCGGACTTATCGCCGACAGACTCAACCGCAAATGGCTGATTGTCGGTAGTTTATTTGTATGGTCCGCTGTTACTTTCAGCATGGGCTATGCCACTACATTCAATCAGATATATGGATTACGCGCCCTCATGGGGATTAGTGAAGCTTTATACATTCCGGCCGGACTTTCCCTGATTGCAGACTGGCATCAGGAGAAATCCCGCTCTTTAGCCACCGGTATACACATGACAGGCTTATATACCGGACAAGCCATCGGAGGATTCGGGGCAACCATTGCAGCATCCTCTTCCTGGCATACAACCTTCCATTGGTTTGGCATTATCGGAATTGCCTATGCCGCTATTCTGATTTTTTTTCTACACGAAAATAAAGAACATACTGCCATCCAAAAAATCCGGAAATCCCGGAATCCGGACGAACATACTCCGGTACTGAAAAGTCTGTCATTACTTTTCAGCAATATCGCTTTCTGGGTGATTCTGTTCTATTTTGCAGCTCCCAGCCTTCCGGGTTGGGCAACAAAAAACTGGCTCCCGACTCTTTTTTCGGAAAATCTGAATATGGATATGGCAGAGGCGGGTCCCCTATCCACCATTACCATCGCCATATCCTCATTTATCGGTGTTATTGCCGGAGGTATTCTTTCTGACAAATGGGTACAAAAAAATATACGCGGACGGGTATATACCGGAGCCATCGGTCTCGGTATGACTATCCCCGCTTTACTGTTACTGGGATTCGGACATCATATGGCAGGTGCAATAGGAGCAGGTTTGCTTTTCGGCATTGGCTACGGTATCTTCGATGCCAACAATATGCCTATATTATGCCAGTTTGTCTCTGCCAGACAAAGAGCAACAGCGTACGGTATCATGAATATGACCGGCGTATTCGCCGGTGCAGCGGTAACCGGTTTACTGGGGAAATGGACTGACGGAGGTAATCTGGGCCTCGGTTTTGCCTGGCTGAGTGCCATCGTGCTCGTTGCAGTAGCTCTGCAACTGTATTTCCTTCGTCCGGAAACAGATAATATGCAATAGTAAAATTCAAACTTATGATTATTTCAAAACTCGGAAACAGCTACCGGATTGAATCACTTCATCCACTATTCAAAAAGTTATTCGAATATGTCAAACAACATGACCTGTTAAATCAGCCAACCGGTAAAATTGTTCTCGACGGTGATAATTTATTCATCAATAACGTAGCCATTGACGGAGTTTCCGGAGACAAACAGCCTTTAGAAATTCACCGGGATTACATCGACGTACACATTTTGCTGGAAGGAAATGAAACCATCGGGTGGAAAGCGTCGGAAGAATTAAAAACAGAAATCAAATCTTATGTGAAAGAAGAGGATTGTGCACTCTATTCAGACCAACCAACAACTTTTGTAAATATACAACCCGGAGAATTTGTTATCGTATTTCCGGAAGATCCGCATGCTCCGGCAATAGGCAATGGAAAAATCCGGAAGCTAATTGCAAAAGTAAAAGTTTAATTTTCCGGTTATGGAAAAAATAAAAACATAGATTTAGCCCATTTTTCACTGAAATTACTCAAACTTCGGATATCTATAAAAAGCAAATATAAAACCTATAAATCAATTAAAATGATCACAAAAAATTACATTGCAAAAGGCGAAGGTGCTGACAGGTTTGAAAAAGTTCCCGTACAAATCTACGAAAAACCTGCAGAAGCTGTAAAAGCCATCGCCTGTGAAATTGCAGAACTCATCCGTACAAATGCTGCTCAAAACAAAAAATGTGTATTAGGACTGGCCACCGGTTCCTCTCCCATCAAACTTTATCAGGAACTGGTCAGAATGCATAAAGAAGAAGGATTGTCTTTCAAAAATGTTGTGACATTCAATCTGGACGAATATTTACCTATGCCCAAAGAATCAGTGCATAGCTATCACTACTTCATGCATCACCATTTGTTTGACCACATCGACATAGAACCGAAAAACATTCATATTCCGGACGGAACTCTGAAAAGTGATGAAATAGAAAACTTCTGCAAAGAATATGAACAAGCCATTGAAACGGCAGGAGGCATCGATATTCAGATTTTAGGAATCGGACGTACCGGTCACATCGGATTCAATGAACCGGGCTCTGCACTGAATTCCAAAACCCGTATGGTATATCTGAATGAACTGACCATGAAAGACGCTTCCGGCGAATTTGGCGGAATAGACAAAGTCCCTACCCGTGCCATCACAATGGGAGTAGGTACTATCATGAAAGCCCGGAAAGTTATTTTAATGGCCTGGGGAGAAAACAAAGCTCCAATCATTCGGGCTACCATAGAAGGAAGTATCTCCGACGCAATCCCGGCAACTTTCCTGCAAAATCATCCGAATGCGCAATTTGTCATCGATGAAAGCGCAGCAGAAGAACTTACCCGTACAAACTTGCCCTGGCTGGTAAGCAAAGTGGAATGGAACGACAAACTGATCCGGAAAGCTGTAATCTGGTTATGTCAAAAAGTAAACAAACCTATTCTGAAAATCGAAAACAAAGACTACGTGGACAACGGCATGAGCGACCTGATTAAGACTTTTGGCTCTGCGAACAAAGTAAACATCCAGGTATTCAATGATTTGCAACACACCATTACCGGATGGCCCGGCGGTAAACCCAATGCCGACGATTCTACCCGCCCGGAAAGAGCCACTCCCTATCCTAAACGCATCCTGATTTTCAGTCCGCACCCGGACGACGATGTTATCTCTATGGGGGGAACATTTGCCCGGTTGGTTGAGCAAGGGCATGAAGTGCATGTCGCATATCAAACTTCAGGAAGTATTGCAGTTTTGGATGATTACCTGTATCAGCAAATGGACATCGCCTGTTCATTTACTAAATTGTCCGGCGGCGACTTAACGACCATGGAAAAGGCCTTTGAGCAAGTAAAAAAAGACATCGCATCCAAACAAGACGAAGAACCCGAATCCGCCAATTTATTGAAATACAAAGCAGCCCTGCGCCGGGCAGAAGCCCGCGGAGCCGACCGCTACCTTGGTGTTCCGGAAGAAAGAGTGCATTTCCTGAATTTGCCTTTCTATGAAACCGGTACGGTAAAGAAAAATCCGTTAGGACAGGCCGACGTGGACATCATCGTAAAATTACTGCGGGAAGTAAAACCACATCAGATTTATGCTGCAGGAGACTTGGCAGACCCGCACGGTACCCACGGAGTATGTTTAGACGCCATCCTTCGTGCCTACAATGTTGTCGACGGCGACGACTGGTTTAAAGAATGCAATACCTGGTGGTACCGCGGAGCATGGATGGAATGGGAAATCGAAAAAGTAGACATGGCCGTACCCATCAGCCCGGCAGAATTAACCATCAAACGAAAAGCCATTTACAAACACGGTTCTCAAAACAACGGTCCCGCATTCCCGGGCGATGACCCCCGTGAATTCTGGCAAAGAGCGGAAGACCGCAACCGGAATACTGCCGATATTTACAACCGTCTCGGAATGGCAGAATACGAAGCAATAGAAGTATTTGCCAAATATATACACGAACACGGAGATACGCTGAAATAATTATTTCAATGTACGAATATGTACATTCAATTTTAGAATTATGAAAAAGAAAACAACCTTATTAGTCATGGCTGCCGGTATGGGTTCCCGCTTCGGAAGTCTGAAACAGATTACTCCTCTGGGACCGCATCAGAAAGCCTTGCTTCATTATACAGTATACGACGCCGTTCATGCCGGATTTGATAAAATTGTATTTGTCATCCGTGAAAGTTTTGCACAAGAATTCAAAGATTTCGTCGGCAAATATTCTGAAAGTCTGGTAGAAACCGCTTATTGTTATCAAAGCATGGACAAACTTCCGGGAGACATGCCTCCCATCAACCGGGAAAAACCCTGGGGTACAGCCCACGCTATCTGGTCGGCCAAAGATGTCATCCATGAACCTTTTGCCGCCCTCAATGCCGATGATTTTTATGGAAGCGACGCTTTTGTTAAAGCGCATGACTTCCTGGCTGATAAAGCCAGTGATAAAGAATTCGGATTAGTTGGTTACCGTCTCGCTGCCACCCTATCCGAAAACGGAACAGTTTCCCGCGGAATTTGTGAATCAGACACCAACGGTCATCTGACCTCCGTTACGGAATGTACCAAAATAGGCATTTCAACCGACGGCACTATCAAAGACGATGATTCCGGAAAAATTCTGGCTCCCGACGACCTGGTTTCTATGAATTTTTGGGCATTTACCCCTAAAGTATTCCGGGAAATTGAAAGACAATTCATAGAATTCTACCCGGAAAACAAAGACAATCTGAAATCAGAATTCTATATTCCGAAAGTGGTAGACAAAATGATTAAGGAACAAATAGCCAGCGTTAAAGTGCTGAAAACAGATGCAAAATGGTTTGGTGTAACTTATAAAGAAGACACCCCGGGTGTAAATGCAGCTTTGACAGCTTTCGATAAAGAAGGGAAATATCTGGACCTTTAACTATCTTTCCGGAAAGTGTGGCAAAATCAAATTGCTGATGTTTTGAACATCAGCAATTTGTATTTTTGCCACACCATCTTTTTCTTTTATCATACTTTCTTCCGGCCACATCAACAGAACATCAGGCCATTCCGGACAAAATTTCAGCTATCCTTTCCTATATGCTAAAAAAATTGTATTTTCGTGAAATGAATTATTACATATAATAAATTCAAAACAACCAACTTAGGGACCTTTTAACTACTTCAGCAATGATTAAAATATTCTATTGTGCATTCATATTACTGGCTCTCAGTTCATGTACCAAAACCAATGTTACTATCACCGGAAAAATCAAAAATGCCAATCGTCAAAAAATATACCTTGAACAATTAAATGTCGAACAGCCTCTTATTATTGATTCAACCCGGACAAATGCGGAAGGACATTTCAAATTTAAAACTACTGTTGAATCCCCTGCCTTTTTCAATATAAAAACAAGCTCCGGAGAGTTCATTACTTTCATTGCCGAACCGGAAGCCAATATTGAGCTGACGGGAACATATCAGGGACTGACGCACAACTACTGGGTTGACGGGTCGGAAAATTCACTCTGGATTAAATTATTGAACTTCCAACTGCACAACACTCAGATTGCTTTGGATTCTTTAAAAAAAGCGTTCAATGCCATACCTCAGGACGAAACTCATAGGAAGGAACGGCTTCAGACAGCAACTGCCTGGGATTCGGTCAGGAATAAACAGATTCATTTCTCCAGGGAATTTATTCTGAAACATGCCATTTCTCCGGCTTCCTACTATGCACTGTACCAAAAATTCAATGATGGCCGTTTCATCCTGACCCCTGAAGAGGATTTGCATTCTTTTAAAATCGTTGCCTCTTCCCTGAAAGCCATGTACCCGGAATCCCAATATACCCAGGCTATCCTGAAACATTTAAGCCAAATCAACAAAGGAATCCGTAGCGAACAACTACGCCAATTAATCGCTAACAGCGAAAATACACTGCCGGAAATCAGTCTCCCGGACAGAAAAGGAGATACTGTCTCTTTGAATTCTTTAAAAGGAAAATATGTTGTTCTGGATTTTACGGTATTGAACACAAAAGACAGCAAAGCTTACAGCGATAATCTGAAAAAAGTATACAACAAATTCAAAGGAAAAGGCGTTCAGATCTATCAGGTATGCCTGGATGATAATCAGGATATATGGCAAAATTTAGTAAAAAAATACGATATAGACTGGATTTGCGTAAGAGATACCAATGGTCTGCATAGCCACGCGGCCAAAGCATATAATATTCAAAGCATACCGGCCAATTATATCATTAATCCGAAATCCGAAATTGTCGGTAAAAATTTAAATGGCCGGCGTCTGGAAGAAAGACTCCATGATTTGTTGAAATAGCCCGTAATGAAAAAAAACAGCCGTGTTTGCCGGATTCCTGACAGAGAGTTCCGGTTGGAATTAGACCAAGGAAAAAAAATATATTTCCTTTCAGATGTTCACCTGGGAGCCCCTGTTTTAAGCAATCACCGGGAAAGAGAATTACAATTGGTTAATTGGCTGGAAGAAATCCGTCCGGAATGCGGCATACTCTGCCTGCTTGGGGACATTTTTGATTTCTGGTTTGAATACAAAAGAGCCGTACCCAAAGGTTACATCCGTTTTTTAGCCAAAATTTGTGAATATACAGACCAGGGAATCCCTGTTCATTTCTTTACCGGTAATCACGACATCTGGGCTTTTGATTATTTATCCGAAGAATGCGGAGTCAGCCTGCATACACACAACGAAATTTTCCGGATAAACGGCAAAAAGTTGTTGGTAGGGCATGGAGATGCTCTCAATCCGCAGGATAAAGGGTATCTATTTTTATACCGGCTCTTTCACCACCGTTTCCTGCAAAAGTGTTTCCGGTGGATACATCCTGATATAGGTATCCTCCTGGCACAAAAATGGTCATCTCATTCCCGCCTGGAAAACGGTAAAATAGAAGCTGATACCTTCCGGGGAGAAGAACAGGAAGAGATTGTCCGTTTTTGTAAGCAAACCCTGAAAAACAAACATTTTGATTATTTCATCTTTGGCCACCGTCATATACCGATAGATTTGCCCCTCACCAACCACAGCAGATATATAAACACCGGCGATTGGATTACATGGTTCACCTATGCTGTTTTTGACGGTGAAACAGCTAACCTGAAAACAAAAAGCGAAAACAAGGAATTATTATAGGCTGTGAACTTGTTTTATTTATAAAAATATCTTAACTTACCTGAACTTAATCAAAAATGCAGTGTCATGTTGGTCAGGATATTCAGTGGTGCTGTCAATGGAATTGAGGCTACTACCATAACTCTGGAGGTAAACATTCTGAACGGAGCAAAATTTATTATCGTCGGTTTACCGGATAATGCCGTAAAAGAAAGCCAGCAACGCATAGACTCAGCCTTACGGGAAATAGGAAGCCGTATCCCCGGCAAAAGAGTCATCATCAACATGGCTCCGGCCGACGTGAAAAAAGAAGGTTCTTCCTACGACCTTCCTCTGGCTATCGGCATACTGGCAGCTAATGAACAGATAACCTCCGGAACACTGGAAAGTTTTATCATTCTGGGAGAACTTTCTCTGAACGGAAGCCTCGTTCCCGTCAAAGGAGTCCTCCCTATAGCCATCAATGCACACAACGAAGGCTTTAAACACATGATTGTTCCTTTAGAAAATGCCAACGAAGCAGCCGTTGTTGAAGGACTTCAGGTATTCGGATTCCAACATATCCGGGAAGTTATCGACTTTTTTAATCAAAAACAGGATTTCTCCCCCACCATTTTCAATCCTTTACAATCAGAACCGGAAAATATTACTTTCTACGATTTCAAAGATGTTAAAGGACAGGAAACAGTAAAAAGAGCACTCGAAATAGCAGCTTCAGGCGCACATAATCTGCTCATGATAGGTCCGCCGGGATCCGGGAAAACCATGTTAGCCCGCCGTCTTCCGGGTATATTGCCTCCCATGACAGTCGAAGAATCCCTCGAAACAACAAAAATCCATTCCGTCGCCGGGAAACTCCCCCGCAATTGTTCATTAATTACAACACGTCCTTTTCGGGCTCCTCATCATACTATCTCCAATATTGCCCTAATCGGCGGAGGTACTTTCCCTCATCCCGGCGAAATTTCACTGGCCAACAATGGACTTCTTTTTCTCGACGAACTACCTGAATTTCAAAGATCTGTACTGGAAGTCATGCGTCAGCCACTGGAAGACCGGAAAATCACAATCAGCAGAGCCCGTTATAGTGTCGATTATCCGGCCAACTTTATGTTAGTAGCTTCCATGAATCCCTGTCCGTGCGGCTACTACAACCACCCCACCAAAGAATGTAATTGTACGGAAAATGCTGTACAACATTACCTGTCCAAAATCTCCGGTCCGTTACTCGACAGAATTGACATCCACATTGAAGTTGTTCCGGTCGAACTCGATAAAATCACCAGCATTCACGATGCGGAACCCAGCCACAAAGTTCGTCAGCGCGTCATCGCTGCACGGCAAATCCAAACCGAACGATTTAAAGCCTATCCGGGCATTCATTGCAATGCCCAAATGAACCCGGCTTTACTGAGACAATACTGCCCCCTGAACTCCCAATGCCTGTCTTTACTGAAAATGGCTATGGAAAAATTCGGCCTTTCTGCCCGGGCTTATGACCGGATTATAAAACTATCCCGGACAATAGCCGACCTGGAAGCTGCTTCTGACATATCACAACAGCACATTGCTGAAGCTATCCAATACCGCAGTCTTGACCGGGATTCCTGGGGAAGATAAAATTTATACTCTGCTCAGAATATCTTCTAATCCTTCAAAATGATTTTTATAATCTTCCAGACTCCTACGGATCACCTCATAAGCCTCTTCCTTGCCATAAACATGCGTGATTTCAACTTTCCGTTGCCCTTCTTCGCCCGGCATATCCTTGTAAGTCAAAAAATAATGACGCAAACGATCTACTACAATATGAGGCAATTCCGAAATATCATTATAGACATTATAAGTCGCATCATGTTTCAATACGGCAATAATTTTATCATCAGCTTCATTTCCATCCAGCATCCGGAATCCGCCGATAGGGCGTACACGGGCAATAATATCCCCATGGGCAATCGTACGTTCTGTCAATACACAAATATCCAAAGGGTCGCTATCTCCCATTATTTCCTTACGCTGAGACTGTTGCATCGCATACTCTGCCACCAAATCGCCGCAATAACTCTGTGGAATAAAACCATATAATGCAGGCACAACATTCGAATACTTCTGAGGACGGTCTATCTTAATATAACCGCTAACCTTATCCAACTCATACTTTACCGTATCAGTAGGAACCATTTCTATAAAAGCCGTAATAACTTCAGGGGCACCATCCCCCACCTCAATTCCATGCCAAGGATGAGATTTATAACGTAATCCCATCAAACGGGCTATCGGATCATTAATTTTATTTCCCATAATCTAAAATGAAACAGAGAACTCTGAATTCCCCGGTATTTATTATCTATCTATCATGAAATAATTTCTGTTTTACCGGATTCCCCTGAATATTCCCGGCCTATAGTATAATTTCAGGACATCCTATGCAAAACATTCTTTCCGTGTTACAGTTACTGCTAATTCTCAGGTCTGCCTAGTTTTCAAAAAAATCTTTTACTTTCCGGAAAAACCCTTTTTTACTATCGACATTGGTAGGTTTTAAAAAAGACTGATTTTTCAACTCCTCCATTGTTTTTTTATCCTCTTTCGACAAATTTTTCGGAATCCATACATTCACTTTCACCAATAAATCTCCCTTACCGTAACCATTCACATCCGGAATCCCTTTCCCTTTCAAACGTAATATTTTTCCAGGTTGAGTTCCCGGTTCTATTTTTACTTTCACCTTACCTTCCAGTGTCGGGATTTCTACCGAATCTCCCAATACAGCCTCCGGAAACCCGATAAACGTATTATACAACAAATCATTTCCATCCCTGACTAACTCCGCATGTTCAATTTCTTCAATCAAAATAATAAGATCTCCGCACTCTCCCCCACGACGGGCAGCATTCCCTTTTCCGCTCAATGACAACTGCATCCCATCAGCAACTCCGGCAGGAATATGCAAAGTAATCACTTCTTCTGACAATTCAACACCTTCACCATTACAATGAGAACATTTCTCATTAATAATTTTTCCTTCTCCGCCGCAAGTCGGACAAGTCGAAGTTGTTTGCATAGCCCCCAATATCGTATTCTGTACCCGCGTTATTTGTCCGGAACCATGACAGGCAGAACAAGTAGAAAAGGATTTTCCGTCCTTGGCACCGGTTCCCTGACAATGACTATCGGCAACATACTTCTTCACCTTAATCTTTTTCTCCACACCGGTAGCCACTTCTTCCAAAGTCAACTTCACCTTCACCCTCAGGTTACTACCCCTGTTGACCCGACGCGCAGAACGTCCTCCTCCAAAACCACCAAATCCGCCAAAACTTCCGAAAATATCCCCGAAAGAAGCAAAGATATCATCCATACTCATACCGGCTCCGCCAAACCCTCCGGCTCCCCCCATCCCCGCATGACCGAATTGGTCATAACGGCGTTTTTTTTCTTCATTGCTTAATACATCATAAGCTTCTGCCGCCTCCTTGAACTTCTCTTCCGCATCTTTATCTCCGGGATTTCTATCCGGATGGTATTGCAATGCTAATTTCCGGTAAGCTTTTTTTATCTCCGCAGCATCCGCATTTCTGGACACTCCCAGAACTTCATAATAATCTCTTTTCTCTGCCATCACTTTTATCTCAAGTTCAGGTTTGGCTTCCAACTTAACCGTCAGAAAACCAAACCTGAATATTTTAAATTACTTCCATTATTTTAAACTACAGGCACACGAAATAATCATTTGGCAAACTCAGCACACCCCAATACAGTCCTGAGCTGCTGCCCACATTTTATTCTCCAACCACAACTTTAGGAAAACGTATCACCTTATCATGCAAAGTATATCCTTTCTGAATACAATCAACTACTTTCCCTTTCAGGTCCCCGCTCGGCGCAGGTATTTTAGTCACCGCCTCCTGTACTTCCGGATCAAAATCCGTATGCAGGCACTCCATTTCCTTTACACCATTTTGGGACAAAAAATCTTTAAAATTGGAATAAATCAATTCAACTCCTTCCCGCAATGCCGGAACATCATCCGCAGTTTCCATACTCTTTAATGCCCGTTCAAAATTATCCATAACCGGCAATATTTTGGACAATACCTCTTCCCCGGCATTTCTTGTCAATTCCATTCTTTCTTTCAGGGTACGCTTCCGGTAATTATCAAATTCTGCCGACAAACGGAGATACTTATCATTCAGCTCTGTCAGTTTCTGCCTCAACTCTTGTATTTCCTCATCTTCTTTTTTACCCTTCGGATGGCTGCCATCTGCACCATCTTTTTCTTTTACCGATTCTTTCTGCACATTTTCAGTCTCATGCAATTCCTCTGTCCCGTTTTGTTTTTGAGTATCCTTTTTTTCTTTAGACATGACATATATATTTTACTTAATTAATTTCTAATAAATTATCAACGAATTTTATCCCAAAAAGTATCACCGTATACTGTAAAAAATACTAAAGCAAAACTAAACAAAAACTTTGCCAATACCAAAAATGCCATATCTCCGGAATTTATGCTGACAATGTGTCATTTTTTATATTGATTTCCCACCATTTTCAATTTCCCTTCATCCGCAAAACTATAATACCCGTCCCTGCCCACAATCACATGATCGTATAGTTTTATATCCAACAAATTGCCCCCTTCGAAAATTTTACGGGTAATCAATTCATCATACGAACTCGGATGCAAAGCCCCTCCCGGATGATTATGCGCAACAATAAGATTGGAAGCTTTCACATCCAATGCCTTTCTGAATAACATCCTGACATCAATCACGGTTCCGTCCATTCCTCCGGAAGACAAACATTCACACCCCTTGATCCGGTTTCCGTGCGTCAGATAAATCACCCAGAACTCCTCATGTTCCAAATCTGCAAGAAAAGACTTGATATAATGGTAAGCATCCTGACTAAAACGAATCGTAGTCTTTTGTTTCAGTTCCACCGGTTTTCTTCTTCTTCCGATTTCCATTGCAGCAATAATGGACGCAGCCTTGGCCATACCGACACCTTTGTAACGATTCATCAATTCCCGTATTTCACACCGGGCCAGCTGATTTAAATCATTTTGATTATCAGCCAGTATCCGCCGAGCCAACTCCAATGCAGACTCCCCGCCGGCACCTGAACGCAATAGAATAGCAAACAATTCATTCAAAGTAAGCGCAGCAACACCTCTTTGCAAAAGCTTTTCCCGGGGCTGTTCATCTTTAGCCCATGATTTCATAGGAAGATAATGTCCGTCCATAGTTTAATTGATTTAGGATATTAATTTAAAAAAATCCTGTCAAATAAACAAGGGAGAGTTTAAATTTATCTCTTACCGATTTCTCCGGTTAATGCATATAAAGAAAGGAGATGAGCAACACCCATCTCCTGTATATCGGTAAACGTTAAAGAAACAAATTACAGCTTATTAACGTGCAGAGCCAATTTAGATTTCAGATTAGCGGCTTTGTTATCGTGGATAATATTTTTCTTCGCCAACTTATCCAACATAGCAACCACTTTCGGCAAAAGCTCTGTAGCCACAGCTTTGTCTGTCGTCATACGCAACTTTTTAACAGCATTACGTGTAGTTTTTGCATAATAACGATTGTGTGCTCTTTTGGTTTCAGTTTGTCTGATTCTCTTTACTGATGATTTATGATTTGCCATCTCTACAAATATAAAAATTCAACTTCTTAATGTAGTCAGTACGGGAATCGAACCCGTGTTACAAGAATGAAAATCTTGTGTCCTAACCCCTAGACGAACTGACCATAATTTCACTTAGCGGATGCAAATATACAGCAAATTTATTTCCTGTCAAAAAAAATGTATTTTTTTTTATCTAAAACAATTATGTTTTTTATAACTCTCTATGAATAACTAATATAGATATATTCATTTATGTTTTCCTATTTTTCTGACAAACTAACAAATTATCACAGCATGTTTTATCACACATTTACAATTTCCCATGTTGAATTTATTACTTTTGTAAAGTTTATAAACTATATTTTCTATCATGGGAAAATTATATTTGATTCCGACTCCTGTCGGAAATTTGGAAGACATTACCCTCAGAGCTCTGCGTTTATTAAAAGAAGCAGACCTTATTCTGGCAGAAGATACCCGGACTTCTGCAAAATTATTAAAACATTATGAAATCACCACTCCTTTGCTTTCCCATCATAAATTCAATGAACATCAGCAAGTGGAACATATAGCAACAAGAATAGAAAAAGGCGAAAACATAGCTTTAATCAGCGATGCAGGCACTCCCGGAATTTCAGACCCGGGTTTCCTGCTTACCCGGACTTGTGTAGAACGGGGTATATCCACCGAATGTTTGCCAGGCCCGACCGCTTTTATTCCTGCTTTAGTCAATTCCGGTCTGCCTTGCGACCGGTTCTGCTTTGAAGGTTTTTTACCTCAGAAAAAAGGCCGGCTAAAAAAATTAAATGCACTGACAGATGAGAGTCGCTCCATGATTTTCTATGAATCCCCTTTCAGGCTGGTAAAAACCTTAGAACAAATGGCCGGCATATTCGGCCCCGGACGTTATGCCTGTGTTGCCCGCGAAATCAGCAAAATGTTTGAAGAGTATAAAAGAGGCTCTCTTGAAGAACTGGCAACCTACTATAAAAAACAAGGTGTCAAAGGAGAAATTGTATTGATTGTCGCAGGCAAAGACTATAATTCGGATGAAAGAGTTGAAATAAAAATTGAAGAAGAGGAAGAGTAACGCCAGTTAATAAAAAAGTCTGTCCCAAAAACATTCCGGACAGACTTTCCCATTTCTTTTATCTGCAGATTAAAAATCATCATAATCTTTAATCACCGTCCTGACTTCCAAAGTCAGAACAAATTTCACTTTTGCATCTGCTTTGACAGGCTCTCCCGAATCTCCCGAAACAGCAGCTTCTAACACAATATTTTTAGTCTTGCCTAAATCCCGGGCAATTTTCTCACTGATATAAAAACTTAACACTCCTTTCTGACCGGCTTTAATTTTCTTTTCGTCTTCATTTTCCCCGCCAACAATTACCGTATCCAAAGGCACATTGTTCTCATCCAGTAAAATCATCTTCGGAACAGACAAATCCAATGTCAAAGCATTTTCCTGTACATGTAAAAGGATAGCCCCTTCTACAATTTTATCTGCAAATTTCTGCTCTATATCTATATCACTTACCGTATCGCTATAAGACAGATTCCCTGTCAATGCCACAGGTACCGATATATTTAAATCCATATCCAGAGAAGCGTCACGATAAATCACGTTATCTTTTTCACCGTCCGGATTTAAAGTAATCTTACCGGAATAAAAAATATCTCCTCGCGGAAGTAAAGACAGAAAATCCACTATATTGGAATTGCTTTTATCTACTTGCCGAGAAGTATCCTTTGTCTCAGTCGCAGAAGAGTTACCGGCAAAAACCAAAGGTTGGTTTAAAAATAAAGTGTCCTTCAAACCGTTTTTATCTTCACCTTCAAAAGTCATATTGACACCAAACGGCACTCCCAATCCTTTGTTCTTCAATACCAATTCCAGTCTTGGGTCTGTAAAACGGATACTTCCGTCAATATCGTTCAGAATATCTATATCTATTTTAAAAGAGTCTTTGTCAATATCTATTCCTCCGGCTTTAACAATTTTCCCTTGAACCTCAGAAAAATCATAATCGGAAAACTGAACCCATACATCGAAATTCGTAGTTGTTAGCCTACCTTCTTTCAGCCAAACCTCAAACTCCAATTCTATTTTATTGTCGTATAAATCAAATACCCTGTCTTTTAAAGGCAACTTTTCATCCCGACCTCCGAGAGATTCATCGGCTTTCAATAATATGACCTCCTCTCCATTTGATTTATAAGAAACCTTCACCTCATATTTTACATCGCCCAAATCCGGCAAACGGTAAGTACACCAACCGTCGCTCATCGTAATTTGTCGCAAGGATGTTCCATTAAATTCACTTGGTAATGGAATAATTTCCTCAATGGTAGAATTTGGCTTTGGTAATTTATATCCACCATCAGGATACCTGTCTTCTATTGGCACATCATACTGTAGCAACTCATCAGGCAGCCTAAAAGCTGCTTCAAATTTAATATCTGTCTTTTCCAGCCGAAATACATCTGCAATATTTATACTATAAATATTTTCTTCGCTATATTTCACCACCAATATAGAATCTCCGTCCATCCATTCTTTTTCAATCCTGAAATCTCTCGCCGTATCCTGCAAAAAATCCCCTAACGTAAATTCTCCGTGTGCGACAGCTCCTTTAATACCCGGTTCCCAGCCCTCAATCTGACTGGACCATTTGTCCGTATCAAAAAGAGTAGCGTCACCGCAAGAAACACAAAACAACAATACAGATAACAGGATTATATATCCTCTCAAATTAAATTTCATAATTATATACATTATTACACCAATCTGCAAAATTGTGTTAAATTTCCGGAATATCAAATTTTTGAGACAGATTTTTGCCAAATTAAAAATGCCAATACTCCGGCAAATTATCGCTGTACTTTGTATTTTATCAAAGACCCGTTATCTGTACCGGCAAATAAGAAAAAACCATCATTCCCAGAGAAAACGATAGAAAAAGGTGAATCTCCTGCTATAGGGAAACCTTTTGACAATTTACCATCCGGAGTCAGCAATAACATTTTGGACTGACTGGAATCAGTCACACCGATACGGCTGTCTGTCGCCGAAAAGCGATACATATAAGGATAATCCAGACTTACTGACTCTACCTCATTCTCTGAAATAATTTTTCCATCCATCCGGACAATCAACAAACGATTTTTATCTGTAAATATACAATCTTCAGCTCCGTCATTATCCACATCCGCTACATTCATTTTAAAATCATTTCCCATCCCCTTCACCTTAAAAGTTTCGGTCCTGCCTTGAAAATCAACTGAATGAACAGCACCATTATTGCCGGCAAAAACCAGACAATGACGTCCCTTCTTCTTCACCAGATAAATATTGGTCTGAACCGGCAAATCAAATACAGAAGAAACCCTCACCCGTTCATTCCCTTTACGGTCCAGAATATACAACCGGTAATGGTCTGCAAAAACCAGATAATCTTTCCCGTCTACCCGGAAATGCTGAACCTTTGAAACAATCGGCTTGTCTGCCTTTTCCGGTTTCCACCCCTTCACTAAATTCCCGTCCAGACCATACAAATAAATCTCCCGGTCTGCACAAGGCGCAAATATCCGGTAATTCTTGTTATTATCATAATCACAAACAGAAATTCCCTGTTCACAACGTGACCTGAATGTCAAAGGAAAACGACCGGCAGCATTTCCATTCCGGTCAATCAGATACATCCGGGTCGGCGTAGAAAATAAATACTGTAATTTCCCGTTTTTAAATAAATCCACCTGATATACTTCACTATTAATTCTCCCATCTGCCGGGACTTTCCAAAGTACCCGTCCGGCATCATTAATCAAATAGATTGTATTTTGTTCATCCTGAACAAACAATTCCCGTTCACCTGTGACATGGTTAACTACCGGTACAGGCTTCATACTGACCTGTCCGTCCAAACGGGTCTGCCACAATACATGTGGCTGAATCTCATCCTGTACAGATGCCGGATTCAGGAAAAGTGTATTATACAACATATTTCCTTCATTAGACCATTGCAAAGCCCAGGTTGGAAATACAGGAGATTTTTCCATCCGTTCCGAAATAAACCGCCGCGCTTTTTCTGAAACCAAATCCCGATACTGCGGTAATACTTCCGCTGTTCTGGCAAAATAAGACAGATTATGCTTCCCGGCTAATTTATTTTTCAAATTTTTATACCACTCTGCATCCCGGATAAAACTACCATGCACGTAATCCCGGATAAAATTCTTCATCGCATTTTCCGAAGAGGCAAAAATCAGATAATTATCTTCTACCAATACATAACGGCTTTTTATTCCTTCAAAAATATATCCCCAATAAACCGCAGGCATATCCTCCACAGGAAACCGGTAATAACTGAATATTTTTTCCCTGTCAATCCGGTATTGCCTCAGGTAATTATCCATGGTCCCCCCATCAAAATTCGCATAAGCCTGCATCATTTTTTCCAGCAATATCCGTCCCAAACTTCCTGATTTCAGCGATGCTATGACCAATCCGTCTTTTTCCTGACTGGCTCCGTTATACCCCAGCTCAACGACGGCGAATTCTCCCTGTAATAAATTCTGCATCTCTCCTTCGCACTTCCGCCCGAACATCTTTATATATTGTTGTTTCCGCTCATACACTCTGTTTTTCAATCCTATAGAATAACGGTAAGATTCCAAGGCAGAAAAATAAGCAGAAGGGTGACTCAAATTCAATATACCTAAAGCATTCAGACGAGTAGGCACAACTCCGTCAATATGAATGCCACGGGGCTGCTGTTCCTTTAAAGTCCGTATATAAGATTCTTTCTGCTCTCCATAATGCAAAAAACCGTTCAAATATACCCCCTCCGTACTAAACTCTCCATCCAAAGCTCCCCATTTAAATAAACGGGTAATATCCAGGTGCGGAAACACTTTCTTAGTCTGTACATACAAAGGCATCAGGTCGGTAAAAGCAGTTGTATTAAGAAAAATATTAACACCAGCTCCGGCAGAAAAATATTTATTCAGATTTTGATAACGGGGTTTCGTCAAACCTTCGGTTGACTCCAAATCAAACTGCTTTAACCCATCCTCTATATACAGCTCAGAATCTGATATCAATATTATCCCGCCGCATACGGCAAAATAAACCGTTTCCTGCTGCTGTTTTAAAGAATAAATCTTGTAATGATCATATTTACGAACCTTTTCTGTTCCGGTCCCGAAAGTCTGATTCAAAAATCTCACAATCTCGTTCCGGGACAGTACATTTTTATTGTCCATAACATATAGGAAAGCCACATCATTTTTTCCCTCTACTCTTGCAGCCGTCACATAGGGATAGGACATAACATATTCATGATTACAGAGAGAATCCACTACGCGAACCAACAATTTCCTCCGATAACGATTGATTTCCTCTCCCAATGCCTGTACCATTTCCGGTGAAAAGTCCGGTTTCGCATTAATACTGACTACCAATGCAGAATTATACGGAATAAAAGAATCCTTATTACCGGAACGCATCTTTCCCTCCTCATTGATGTACCAGACAGCAAAAACTATCACACCAATAAGTATCAAAGCTCCCAATGATAACCAAATTCCTTTTTTCATAAATTCCCGACAGAATACCAATGGCTATTTACGAACAAAATTAGTAAAAATCTTTGATTTTTCGACTATAGAAAAATAAGACAAAATTTTTTACTTTTACAACACCAGAAAATATATGAAATCAGCCATCATTTTACATCCGAAAAACATCTGCAAAGAAGAACTCATTCATCTGCTTACTTGTGACGGAGAAGAGGAAAAAGAACTATTTGACTACACCCGGCAATTAAGAAACCACACAATTGGCAACAATGTCTACATGCGGGGACTGATTGAAATTTCAAATATTTGCATAAAAGATTGCCTTTATTGCGGAATCCGGAAGTCTAATTTACATACCAAACGTTATTCCCTGAGCGACGACGAAATCCTGCAGGCCGCCCGCTATGCCTGGGAAAATCATTACGGTTCCGTTGTTTTGCAAGGCGGGGAACGGAATGATGCCGCTTTTATTCTGCGGATAGAAAAATTATTAAAACAAATCAAAAAACTCAGTAACCATAAACTCGGAATTACACTCTCACTGGGAGAACAAACAGAAGATACATACAAAAAGTGGTTCGATGCAGGTGCCCATCGTTACTTACTGAGAATAGAAACTTCTAATATCCGGCTCTACCACAAAATACATCCGCAAAACAACCTGCATGATTTTCATACCCGGCTCAATTGCCTCCGGATTTTACAAAAATGCGGCTATCAGACCGGAACAGGTGTCATGATCGGCCTGCCCTTTCAAACCACAGAAGATTTGGCAGATGATTTACTGTTTTTGAAAACACTGGATGTAGATATGGTAGGGATGGGACCTTATCTGGAACACAGGGAAACCCCTCTTTGGACATTCCGGAACCAATTACTTTCACAAGCCCAGCGTTTTAAATTAGGACTACATATGGTCAGTTGCCTCCGGCTTCTCATGCCCGACATAAATATTGCTGCCACCACAGCCCTGCAAGCCATTTGTCCCGAAGGACGGGAAAAAGCACTGGAAATAGGAGCAAATGTTATTATGCCGAATATCACCCCGGCAATCAATCGGGCTAATTATCAATTGTATGAAAATAAACCAGGGATGGACGAAGGTGCAGAAGAATCAACACGCCGTCTGATTGAAAGTGTACGAAGAAGCGGTTGTGAAATAAAACCGGATACCTGGGGCGATTCACCGCACTGGCAACACAGAAACAAATCATCCGAAACCATCAGGTAGCCGGTAATAACGAACGAAATGGTTCAAAAACTGCCAATATAACCAATCCGCCCAAAATGGTAATAATCACCCCGGAAACCCGGTTTATGGTAATCAACACCCGTAACCGGAATTTTCTGCGGAAAATATTGACCAATGCCGACAAAGTATACCACCACACCCCCCCCCCGAGAAGCACCCCTGTCAATACAAAAAGTTCTATCCGGAAAGAAGGCTCATCCCCAAACACAGAAGCCCCCGCAAACACAGCCATAAATACGACAATTGCCACCGGATTGGAAACAGTCAGAAAAAACAAAGTCAGAAAATCCCCCAACAAACCGGTTTTCGAAACTCTTTTTTTCATCCGGATCTGCTTCAAAGGATTATCAAAATAAATCTTCAAGCCTACTATAATCAGAAAAATACCTCCGATAATCTGTAAAACAAGTTCGTGAGTCTGTATAATATTAATTACAAATCCCAGTCCGAATGCAGCCACAGTTGCATAAAAAAGATCGGCACAAGCAGCCCCCATCCCTGCGATAAAACCAGCCAACGCCCCTTTCTGCAATGTCTTCTGTATAATCAATACCCCCATCGGCCCCAATGGCACAGATACCATCAAACCTATCAGCATACCTTTGAAAATATAAACTACATCAAACATTCTATTGCTTTTTTATTTTACACCTCCAGATTATCCTGAGAAAAACGACTCAAAATCGTATCGTCATTAATCTCTTTTGAAAGAGATTCTATGGTATTCATAGGAACATCAAACAAATCCAGAATTAACAATCCGTCCAGACACATATTGAATTTCGGATCTATATTGAAACCTATAATATGTCCGTTCAAAGAAATGTATTTCTTTAGCAAAATAGGCAACTTATCACTTGAAGGCTCTATGTCACCGATAAATTTATCCAAAGCCGAAATATCATTGCCGGAAGCATCTACCATGACATCTACATCCGGATCATTCGTTTCAACCCGGTATTTACACCGTGGGATAATATAATTCGCCAATTCCTTATCCCAGTGATTCCGCATGATAAACTTCATAATAAGTTCCTTGGACACATCCGTATATTTCCCGCTGATTGTCACAGGTCCGAGCAAATAACGGTATTCCGGATTTTTAATCAAAAAATACAAAATACCCTTCCAAAGCATAAACAACGGCAAAGGTTTCCTCTGATACTCTTCAACCACAAAAGAACGCCCCAATTCTATAGATTCATATAATACCGGCATCATAGCCTTCCGGATTTTAAACAAAGTATTGATATAAAACCCTTTCACCCCGTAACGGTCTATAATATCTTTTCCTTTCCCGACCCGGTAAGCTCCGACTATACAGTCGGCATCATTATCCCAAATAAATAAATGGCAATAATATAAATCGAATTCATCCAAATCTATACTCCGGTTTGTGCCTTCGCCAACCGCCCGGAAAGTAACCTCTCTTAATCTTCCGATCTCATTCAGAATATTCGGGATTTTCATGGTTGGAGCACAATAAACCGAATAATTCTTCATAGAAAACAATAAATAATCCTCCTGAATACCCTTTATTTCTTTCTTCAATACATCCGGCGAAGTGGCAGAAACAACAGGCTCAATATTCTTTTCTGCTTTCTGGGATTTCAGAAAAAATTTCTTTACTTCAAGGGAAGACCCTAACAGATAAGTCTTCGCTCTCAGAAATTTTCCATATTGCATTATATCACTGAAAGAATTCTGAATCTCTGTAGAAATCGGATTACCTATCCGCAATTTTATCACCCGGTTCTTTTTATTCAATAACTCCGATGGTAGTTTCACCGTCCGCAACATAGGATGAATCAAACCCAATACCTGAAATAACATGCTGTTAGAACCTTTGAAATAAACAGGTATAACCGGTACATTGGCTTTACGTATCAATTTTAGAACAGAAGGACTCCACTCCCTGTCTTCTATCGAATTAGAATCAACCTGATAGGCAGATACCTCGCCCGCCGGAAACAATCCAAGCGGCTTTCCGTCTGACAAATGACGGATAGCTTCCTTTAAGCCTCCGGCACTTGATATATCCCTCCGGCTCTCAAAAGGATTCACACCCAAAAAATAATCTTTTATAGGAATGATTTTTTTTAAAAGGAAATTAGCCATCACCTTGTAATCCGGCCGAATCTTGCCCAATAATTTAATCAGAATAATTCCATCCAACCCGCCAAAAGGATGATTGGAAACAGTAATAAAAGCTCCGCTCTTAGGTATCTTTTGCAAATCCTCTTCATTGACTTCAATAGTCACTCCCAACGCTTCTATCAATTGCTCCAGAAACTCTTCAGAATTTTCATTATAAACATCTGAATACAACTTATTAATCTTATTCAACCGCAAAATATACATCACCAGTTTGGCCACAATACTTCCCCCGACTTTCCCGCCAAAACGGTTTAAGTTGCCGGCTGCCTTTATATCATTCGATTCTATCAGATTCATTCCTCAAAAATTCGTTCATCAATATTTATCTCCCTTAATCTTCCCCCGTTCTATCACTTTATAATAATTTCCCGGATGACTTCTCTTCCTACCCGGTCATTCAATGCCCTGACCAATCCTTCTTTTACCAGTAAAATCTCATGCTTTACTACAGCAGAAGTAAATGTAACAAAAAGCTTCCCATCTACAACCTGAAGCCCCTTAGTCCGGGATGCAATCATCTGTCCCACAACTTCAGGCCAAACTGTACAAACCTCGTGTTCTTTAAACTTCTGATACAACCCCATCCCTTCCAGAACCTGGTCCACCAATTCATCTATTCTTTTGGTCTTTCCTTCTTTCATTACAAACTAAACTGCAAATATAATTATCTTAATTAAAATAAATCATAGAAATCAGAAATCTAAAGTCTGATATTCAGACAGACATCAGAATGTCTCCTTTATCCACCGTAAACAACCGATAATCCACCTGTTGCATTTTCAGAATCTCATCAATATGCTCCCGGTTCGTATCTGTGATAAAAATTTGCCCGAATTGTTTTCCTCCAACAATTTTCACAATCTGACTCACCCGGTCTGCATCCAATTTATCAAAAATATCATCAAGCAGCAACAACGGTTTTATCCCACTCATCTGATTCAGCCAGGCATACTGTGCCAATTTCAAAGCAATCAGAAAAGTCTTCTTTTGTCCCTGAGAACCTATTTTCCGTACCGGATACTTACCGATATTCAGAACTAAATCGTCCCGGTGTATACCAACGGTTGTATAATTCAGATAACGGTCGCGTTCAAGAGAATCATGTAAAGCTGTCAACAAACCACCATCAGCTACAGCCGGTTTATACACCAGTTCAACTTCCTCCCGCCCCAATGACAACTGTTTATAATAAGTCTGAAACACCGTTCTGAACTCTTCCAAAAAATGAATCCGCATTTGCATAATACTCTCACCACTTTCTGCCAACTGCTCATTCCAAATCTCTACCATTTCCAGGTCCAAATATTTTCCCGCAGTGGCTTTCAACAAAGCATTACGTTGTTGCAGTGCCTTATTATAACGGATTAATTGATGCAAATAGTTTCGGTTACATTGACTAATTATACCGTCTATCAGTTTTCTTCTCTCCTCACTGCCCCCATCTATCAAAACAACATCTTCCGGAGAAATCATTACCAAAGGCAGTAAACCAATATGTTCGGACAATTTATCATACACTTTCTGATTCCTCTTGAATACTTTTTTAAATCCCCTCTTCACACCACAATATACCTCTATCTTGTCATTATTCCGCTCATATTTCCCCTGCACCACAAAAAAAGGCTCATCATGCCGGATATTCTGAATATCAGAAAGATGAAAATAACTTTTACACATAGAAAGGTGATAAATAGCATCCAGAATATTTGTTTTGCCCACTCCATTTTTCCCCACAAAACAATTAAAACCGGCAATAAAATTCAGAGTCGCCTCTCCGATATTCTTAAAATTAACAATATTCAATTCTTTCAGTAGCATTCAACAGGAGATTATATACTTTGCAAAAGTACTTTTTTTCTTTCATTGTCAGATGCTCCTCCCATTCAAAATATTCGACTTTCAGCCACAGAACCACCGAATTACCAAAAAAAAAGCAGGATATTTCGATATTCAATTAAAAAAACTAATTTTGCACGTTATTAGAAAGGAAATAAAATAATAATAGGATATGTCAAAAGAGCAGAAAAAAAAAGAAGATGGTTTTGAGCAACTGGAGGATGCCCTGACCAATAGTGAACAATTTATTGAGAAAAATCAGAAGATGATTGTCAATGTCATCCTGGGTCTGATAGTTGTTATAGGCATTTATTTCGGTTATAATAAATTCATTTCCGAACCCAAGGCTACCGAAGCTGCAAACCAGATATTCGGAGCTCAGAATTATTTTGAAAAAGATTCTTTCAATCTGGCCCTTAACGGAGATGGAAATGTTTTGGGATTCATTGAGATTGCAGATAAATACAGTTCAACCCCCTCCGGTAATCTGGCAAATTTATATGCCGGTTTATCTTACCTGTATACCAATGAATATGATAATGCTATCAAATACCTGAAAAAATTCTCTTCCGACGACTTATTACTGGCTAATATGGCAATTGCAAATATCGGAGATGCATACATGCAACTCGGTAATTACAAAAAAGCAGCCGAATACTATCAGAAAGCCAGTGCTTCTAAAGTAAACGATTTCTCAACTCCGATTTTCCTCATGAAAAACGGAATAGCATTGGAAAAAGCCAATGATTACAAAGAAGCCGTCAAAGTATACGAAAAAATCGAAAAAGAATATCCGTCTTCTGTTGAAGCACGGGATATAGAAAAATACATCGAAAGAGCCAAATTAAAAAGCGGAAATTAAAACTTCCCAAGTTCTTGAATAAAAAAATCCTCTGTCAAAATTCAGATATTATTTTTGACAGAGGATTTTTTTATTCAGGAACTTTTTTACTAATTTTCTTGCAATTTTTGTTAATAAACGTTTTTTCCTGCCGATAAAACAGACTTACAGGCATAATCCGGAAATTGTATATACGTTTTTATATATCTTTTTCCTACATTTGTAGGCAGTTAGTATCTTACTGAGAAGTCTGATTATTTATGGGGAAAATCATTTTATTTTTTTATTGCCTGCTCTGTTTTCAATTTTTAGCAGCCCAAAGTCTGCCTATCAACGGAAGTGTCGTTATAAACGGAAACAGTCCTGAAGGAGCCAAAGTTATCGTCAACAAAAACGGGAAAAAACTGGATGAAATATCCATCACCAAAAAAGGACGTTTTGATTTGAAACTGGCTCTGGGGGCCGACTATAAAATGACATTCTCCAAAGACGGGTATGTCGCAAAAATAGTAACCATCAATACAGAAGTACCGGAAGAAAGCATTGAAGCCAACCCCAATTTCCCCCCTGTCAAATTAATTATCAACCTTTTTCCGCATGTAGACGGAGTAGATTTATCTATTTTTAAACAATCTATTGCCATTCTAAGCTATAATCCGGAATTGGATGATTTTACTTTCGATAAAGAATACTCTGAAAAAATCAAAACCCGGATTGCTAAAACAGAACAGGAAGTAAGACGTCTGCTTGCCACCCAAAGCAGTGCTATGCTGGAAAAAGAACGGAAATTTGCCGCACTGGTAAATAAAGGCCAACAATCATTTGATAACAAAGAATGGAATACAGCAATCGGATACTGGAATGAAGCATTGCAAATAAAACCTGACCACAAGGAACTGGAAAAACAAATTTCCGCAGCCCGGCAAGAAATAGAACAGGAAGCTTCCCGAAAAGCCACTGAATTACAGAATGAACGTGCCTACAAACTTTTACTTGCAAGTGCCGATAGTATGTTCCACGCAAAACAATACAAAGAAGCCAAAGATAAATACACAACAGCCACCCGGTTAAATGACAAAGATGTTTATCCCGCTAACAAAATCCAGGAAATCAATTCCATCCTGACCGCATTGGCAAAACAAGAAACTGCGAAACTAAAACAAGAAGAAGAAAAAAATATAGCATACCAAAAAGCCATAAACATAGCCAATCAGGCTTTTACAGCCAAAGAATACACCAAAGCAATCGGTGTTTATAAACAAGCATCGGATATTAAAACAAACGAAACATATCCGAAAGAAATGATTGCCAAAGCAGAACAGGCACTGGCCGAATTAAAAAAACAAGAAGCCGCAGAAGCCGAACAAAAACGGTTGGAACTTGAAAGAATTAATCATTTAAAAAATAAATACAATACTCTGATTGCCAAAGCTGATTCCGCTTTCAGAACAGAAAACTATGCCCTGGCTAAAATTCATTATACAAGCGCAGAAAATCTCCGCTTGAACGAAGAGTATCCAAAAGAACAAATCGGAAAAATCAATAAGATTATCAATTCCTCCCAATATAAAACAAAATTGACAGAATACAATAAAAACAAAACTTTGGGAGAAAAGAGCATGCAACAAAAAAACTATGCCGGTGCCAAAGTTTATTTTCAGAAAGCTCTGTCTATCCTCACAATAGACCAGGAAGCGATTGAACAACAAATTACAGAAATTGACCGGTTAATTGAAGAAAGCCGCATAGCAGAAATCGAAAAAAACTACAAAGAAAACATCGGAAAAGCAGACAAAGCCTATCAGGAAAAAGCTTATGCAGTTGCCCGGTTTTATTATAAAAAAGCCCTCGAAATTAAAACCGATAACAAATACGCCTCAGAACGGCTCACAGAAGTTGAAAAATTAATCGGAGAACGACAAAGCAAAGAAACAGAACTTTAATGTTTGTAAACATGAAAATCTACCAGTTTTTCTTATTATTCCTGCTCCTGAATTTTCCAGGCCTTTCAAAAGGACAATATTACCGGGGAGACCAAGGGGTCTTGTTGGGTATAAATGCAGGATATTTTTATCCTACGGGTGATATGGGAAAAATTCTGAAAAATGGAATCGGAGGAAATATTTCAGTCAAATATCTGCTCAATGATGTCCTGGGCATCGGATTTGAAAGCGGATATTATACTTTTAAATCCAAACTGAACCTGGAAAACACCCATACCGACCAAGAGTACAAATGCCATCTCACACCTGTTTTACTGGAAGCCAGTTTCTATTTCCCTACATGGAACCGGACCACCCTTCCATACCTGGGACTGCAATTCGGCGGCTATCTTACACAAATAAAAGTCAGTCAAAAAGAATCGTCTTATTCATATCCTTCTGAACTTTCCAAAAATCTGTTTCTGTTTTCTCCGGGCGCAGGACTACACGGCGGAGTATTATTTCAGTTAGCCACAGACCGTTGGTGGATGGACATGCGTATCCGCGCTGACTATGTACCAAAAATTGAAGATAAGTATGAACTGGACGAATATACTCAGGGAAATATTGGTTTCAACAAGATGTTAAACATCGGAGGAAATATCGGAATCCTCTACAAATTTTAAACCCAAACGTCCGGTAGAGAATGAAATCATGTCAAGTTTGGAAATGAAATCATGTCAAGTTTGGAAATGAAATCATGTCAAGTTTGGAAATAAAGCTCTGTTCAATTTGCTTATTTTATTGAAATATAATACTTTTGCATCTATACTTCAGATCTATGGAAAATTACCATCCCCGAATAATAGACAGAATCCTTAAAGACGAATTAGATGCAATGGGTGCAGTCCTGTTAGAAGGGCCTAAGGCTTGCGGCAAAACCACTACAGCAGAACAAGCTTCCGGTAGCATTATATACATGGACGATCCCGTCAGACGTAACCAATACCGTCAAATGGTGGATACCGATATTAGTTATATATTGTCAGGAGATACACCACGACTTATTGACGAATGGCAGATTGCAATCAAAATATGGGATGCTGTACGCTTTGAAGTGGATCATCGACACAAAGACGGACAATTTATTCTTACCGGTTCTGCCGTCCCTCCGAAAGAAGATAAGGAAGAAATGAAACACTCAGGCACAGGACGCATTTCATGGTTAAGAATGAGACCTATGTCACTTTGGGAATCTTCAGAATCCTCAGGAGAGATAAGTTTGTCCGATTTATTCAGTTTATCTGAAAATACTGCCGTTAGAGGCAAAAATCGTCTAAAACTTGCCGACATTGCATTTCTTACCTGTCGTGGCGGATGGCCGAAGGCTGTGAACAGAGGCATGAATAAGGCTGCACTGCGACAAGCCATAAATTATTACGAAGCTATCGTGCGCACCGACATATCCAGAGTTGATGATGTAGAACGGGATGAACAACGAACCCGCAGAATAATGCGGTCTTATGCCCGGCATCAAGGCGCACAGGTAAGTGTACAGACTATTCTCGATGATATATCAGAAAATGACACCGTTGAATTAAGCAACAAAACGGTATATTCATATATAAATGCACTGAAAAGCATATTTGTCATTGAAGACATGCCGGCATGGAACCCAAACTTGAGAAGCAAATCGGCCATACGGAGTTCCGATACACGCTACTATACTGACCCTTCAATTGCATGTGCCGCACTTGGCCTTGGTTCCGATGACCTTATAAACGATTTAAGTACTTTCGGATTATTATTCGAATGCCTTTGTGTCAGAGACCTGAGAGTGTATTCGCAGGCATTAGATGGTACAGTATATCATTTTCGCGACCGAACCGGCTTAGAATGTGATGCGGTCATACATCTTCGGAATGGGAGTTACGGCTTGGTGGAAATAAAATTAGGCGGTGAAAAACTAATAGAAGAGGGCTCCAAAAATCTTATCGAACTGAAAAACAAAATTGATACAACAAAAATGAAATCCCCTTCATTTATGATGGTTTTAACTGCTATCGGCGATTACGCCTATCGAAGGACAGACGGAGTCTTAGTCGTTCCTGTCGGTTGCTTGAAAGATTAATAAAACAAAATCCCGTCAGGTTTACACCGAACGGGATTTATTTTATAAAAACTCAACGGTTATTTCACTTCCCAAATATCATTTGTCATCAACAACTCTTCAAAATTATGATACTTCTTCTTGGAAGATACTTCTTCTATTTGTTCGTGAACAGCTTCTTCATAGGTCGGAGCCTCCACATCCCGGATAACACCAAGTGCTATCGGGAAATCAGGACCTTCCATTAAGGCAAGCTTCAACTGCAAAGTATTATCCATACAGTGAGCATCGTGAATAAGAATATCCTTTTCCGTAATACCATTCTCACCAGGCTTTACCACTTTCAGTCCGAAACCTTCCTGCATTAACCCGTATTCATTATTCTCACCAAAAAGCATCGGCTGACCATGACGCAAATAAATGGCATTTCTGGCACGGTCTTCTTTTTTAGCAATAGCATCATGAGTTCCGTTATTAAAAATAACGCAGTTTTGCAGCACCTCACAAACAGAAGCCCCCTTATGAAGGGCTGCCGCTTTTAGAACTTCCACGGTTCCCGCATCATCAGTAGCAATCGTGCGAGCAAAGAAACGTCCACGGGCACCAAAACAAAGTTCTGCCGGACGGAACGGATCTTCTACCGTACCGTAAGGAGAAGATTTACTGACAAAACCGCGGGGAGAAGTCGGAGAATACTGTCCTTTCGTCAAACCGTAAATACGGTTGTTCAGTAAAATCATATTCAAATTGATATTACGACGCACGGCATGAATAAAATGATTACCACCAATAGCCAATCCGTCACCATCTCCGGAAATCTGCCATATTGTCAAATCGGGATTCGCCACCTTGGCTCCCGTAGAAATAGCAGCAGCACGACCGTGAATGGTTTGCATCGCATACGTATTCATATAATAAGGCAAACGGCTGGAACAACCAATACCTGAAATCACGGCTGTTTCCCAAGGAGCTATGCCAATTTCTGCCATTGCTTTGTGCAGTGAAGCCAGAAAAAAGTGGTCACCGCAACCCGGACACCAACGGGGCTGCCCTTTTTTAAAATCTTTTG
>OFGE01000199.1_pt1 | contig 68177 bp, 60 predicted proteins | sample 1521681 | NCBI WGS metagenome assembly OFGE01 (sample SAMEA3504093, study PRJEB24116) | mouse gut metagenome | biome: mouse gut; feature: mouse-associated habitat; material: faeces | place: Denmark | collected 2011 | reverse complement strand
AAAGAGATGAAGCAGTAAAACACTCCATCTCTGAAGGGTATTTTTGAAGTCAGACCGGATAGATTGTGAATCCGCATATACTTAAAGCTTCTCCCGGCAAAAATAACAGGAGCAGCTATGAGCATCCTGCTTTTCGGAAATCAGATTGTCAGCGCCGCAGTAGCTGCAGTGGACAACCTTTTTTCCGGCGGGAACACTCATCCATTCCTCGTAGCGCTCTCCGGAATTGGCGGAGGGGCGGTAGGACTTGGAGGGTTCCACGAAGGTATGGGTCGGCGTTTCTTTGGGAGGCTTCGGCGCAGGTTCCTTTTTGGGAGGAACAGGCTTCTTGAGGGAAGAGGTCTGCGGGGAAGAACTATCTGCGGAAGAGGTCTTCCGGGAGGATGGGTAAATCAAGCGGTAATTCCGCTCGTCGATTTCGACTTGAAGATAATGCCCCTCATCTTTCAGCTTTTTGATTTCCCGGAGCGCTTGGTGCTTGCTGATGCCAAGCTCATGTGCGATTTTTTCAATATTCTGATAGCGGTCCGTGAGAATCAGCCGGTTGTAGACGGTAACCCGGTCCTGGGGATTTTCCGTGCCGTAGATTTGCTTATTGACCTGACAGGTGACTTCCTGTTGGGAGAGAACGGGCTTTTTTGGCAGTACGTCACGGATGGCGGGCGGTGTTTGAGAGAATGTGTCATTGGAACGGCTCTTAAATTTTAAAACAAATACACCCAGGATAATGAAAAATATAAGTTCAAACATGGAGCTCACCCTTTCGAAGTTTTTACATGGGAAAATAATTCAATAGCTATAATACTATATTACATGAAATCATTCATGAGGAAAAGCATTTTATGAGAAATATTCAGCTTTTGATACAATATGACGGAACACGCTATAAAGGCTGGCAAAGCCAGGATAATACGGAACAGACCATTCAGGGCAGGCTGACAAAAGTGCTGGAGCGCATGCTGGGAGAAACAATTGAGCTTCAGGGCTCCGGAAGGACGGATGCCGGTGTCCATGCGGCAGGGCAGGTTGCCAATTTCCGCACAATGACGCCCCTTTCCTGTGACGAGCTGCTGCGGGATATCAATCAATTTTTACCGGAGGATATGGCGGTAACGGAAGTGAGGGATGCAGATCTCCGCTTTCACAGCCGGCTTCACGCCCTTCGCAAGACGTATGTCTACCGTATCTGGAACAGCTCCGTTTCCAATGTGTTTGAGCGGAAATATCTGTACCAGGTAAAGGAACCCTTGGACGTGACAGCGATGAAGCAGGCGGCGGCTTTGCTGTGCGGAACTCATGATTTCCGGGCATTTTGTGCAAACAAACGAATGAAAAAATCCACGGTCCGCACATTGGAGCATATTGAGATAGAGCGGTACGGACAGGAGCTGCGTTTAAGCTTTACGGGGAACGGATTTTTATACCATATGGTCCGGATTATGGTGGGAACGCTTTTGGAGGTAGGGCTTGGGAAGCGCCGTTGGGAAGAAATGCCGCAGCTTTTGGAGACTGGGGAACGCGCCTGTTCCGGAGTGCTTGCGCCGGCTCAGGGACTCTGTCTTTTGCGGGTAGAGTATAAAGATGGGGAGGCTTTTAGGTCAGGCAGAGCTTATCATGGAGGAAGATTATGAAAAAAAGAAAACGAACAGGCAACGCAAGGGTAGTATTTACTTCATTGATTTTATTGGTGCTGGTGGCTCTGGGGGCATGGAAGCTGAAAAGCGCACACCCGAAGGAGCAGCCGCCAAAGCAGGAAACGGCCGATGTGCAGCCTCCGAAGGCGGAGCCGAAGGAACCGGTGCAGGAACCGGAACAGCCGGCAGAAGAGCTTAAAGAGCCGGCGGAGCTTCTGGACGAGCCGGCAAAACTGGCGGAATTTTTGCCGGATTATACAAGCGCTCCCCTTCTAAGCACAACGCCGATCAAGTGCCTGTCCATGGAGGTGGGCGCCAATGCGGACGAGCTACAGTTCAACTGGTTTTCGCCCAGCGGTGCAAAGGGACGGGTAGAGTGGAAAGACTCCTCAGGGAATGTAAAAAGCTTTGATGCTCAGTGTACGGCATCGGTAACTCTCCCGGGATATTATGTAAATAAAGCAAAGGTAACGGGATTACAGGCGGGAGAAACCTACGGCTATCGTGTGGGCAATGACGAGGCATGGTCGCCGGAATATACATATCAGGCGCCCGAGGATACGGAGAGCCTTACCTTTTTGGTGACGGCGGACGCCCAGGTGGGACAGTCGGAGATGGAAGATCCCAGGGAAACGGCAGAGCGCTGGGACAGTGTGCTCACAAGGCTCGCCGGCTGTGTTCCGGAAGCGAATTTTTTGTTTCATCTAGGGGATCAGGTGGCGGATTTCGGAAATGCGGAGCACTATGATTTATTTTTGGATCATCTTGCTTTGTATCGGATCCCTCTGGCTCCTGTAGTTGGAAATCATGATGTGGCAAATGATTACAGTATCGAAGAGAACGGGCATCCGGGCGGCCCTTATTTTTTCGAGCATTTTTTTGTGCCGAACCGTTCTAACGCAGGGCAGAGCCAGTATGATACAGACGGTGATTACTATTTTATCAGAGATAATGTACTTTTCATTGTTTTAAACAGCAGCACCATTCAGCCGGCGGAGGTTCATGAGGCCTATGTGGCGCAGATTGTTTCCGAGCATCCCGAGGCAAAGTGGCGCATCCTGGTGCAGCATTATCCGGCGTATAAGGGAACTACGGGATCCGGCAACGGCAGCATCAAGGAATATCTGGCGCGCATTACCATTGACAATGATATTGACCTGGTCCTGTCCGCTCATGATCATGCCTATTCCCGAACGGCCTTTGTCAACCGGGAGATGGAGACCTTAAATGATTACGATTATGCATCAGGAGATACCGTAACCAATCCGGAGGGGACCATGTATGTAACCTGCGGAACCTCCAGTGGATGCCTGTATCATCCGATTGAGGAAGAAATACGTATCGTGTATCAGGGACAGCCGGAAGTACCCTCGGCCATCCGAATTGATGTGACGGATACAGAGCTTCATCTGCGGACTTATCTGGCGGACACCTGGACCGTGTATGACGAATATACAATTCGGAAGGAGTAACGGTTCGGGCATGTTTTTAATAAATGAAAATGGAATGAGGCAATGCTTTTCGATTGTCCCATTCCATTTTTGATATCCTGCTTTAAGGTTTCTTTGTCCGCCGAAGGCAGGGGCAGCCTGTTCGCGTATGCTTTTTCACAGCAGGCAGGCCATGCGTCGGCAAAGGGTATTGTATTTGTTATTCAACAGCTTTTTTTGCATATTCCGTGGTCACCAGATCTTCGTAAGGAACACGTTCCTGCAGTTCACCTGCTTCTTCCAGAATATCCTGTAAAAGTGTAAAGCTGGACTCTTCAAAGATCAAATCCTCTTTCCAGGTATCCTGCTCATAGTAGCGGGTAACAATGGTTGTGATGACCTCCAGATCCGTCTCCTTGAACTGGGGCGCAATCACTTTAGCGATCTCCTCCGGCGTATGGTTCTGAACATAGTCCATGCCTTTTTGAAGTGCATTGGTAAAGCCCTGCGCCAGTTCCGGGTGCTCCTTTAAAAAGCTCTGCTTTGCACTGTAGGCCGTGTAGGGCACATAGCCGGAATCCACGCCCAGAGAGGCCACTACGTAGCCGGCTCCTGCGGTTTCCAGAGGGGTGGCGCCGGGTTCAAACTCAACGGTAAAATCGCCGCTTCCGCCGGAGAAAGCCGCAGCCGTGGCCCCAAAATCAATACTCTGGTCGATGGTCATATCTGCGGCAGGATCGAGGTTGTTTTTCTTCAGAATGTATTCAAAAACCATCTGGGGCATGCCGCCTTTGCGTCCGCCAAGGACCTCTTTTCCCTTCAGATCCGACCACTGAAAGTTCTCCATAGGCTCCCTGGCTACCAGGAAGTTCCCGGCGCGCTGGGTAAGCTGGGCGAAGTTCACAATGTAATCATCAGGATTCTGGCTGTACACATAGATGGAAGCCTCCGAACCCATGAATCCGATGTCGGCTTCGCCGGAGAGGACGGCGGTCATTGTCTTGTCAGCTCCAAAAGGAGTTATATAGTTAATACAAGACAAATTATAAAAATATAACATGATCTATCTGATGCTCTTTTGTCAGAACGATTTCTTTAATGATCCCTCTCCAATATGCCTGTCGATTCTCCAATGACAGGGCGTCATAGACCTGTTTAAAATCTCCATTTAATATTTGACGAAGTGTATCTGGGTCTGCTTTGGACGGCTGAAAATCAATAATAGAGGTTTCGGAAAGCTCTTTTTCCAGTCGGGCGTATTCCTTCTCATAATAATCATAGGATACCCGGCCTTTTTGGAAAAGGATATTGAGGCGTTCCAGTTCTTCCCGGATACGTTCCGGATTTTTTCCCTTTTTAATCTTTTGCTTTTGCTTAATCATATAGCTTTGCTGGTATTTTTCATATTCTGCTTTGATATTTTGCAGGAGATAATCTTCAAGCAGGTTCTGACTAACCCTGTGAGTATAAGTACAGATATGATCTATTAAAGCTCTATTGCATCTGTAATAGCAGTAGGTACGCTTTTCTCCGGTCTTTCGGTTAATAACAGACTGGCATCCGGTACCGGCGAGCTTCTGGCCGCACAGGGGACAATGCATAAGCCCGGAAAAAAGGTAGATTCTTCCGGAGGGAGTGGTTTTAATATTTCGTTTTGCTATTGCCTGTATCCGCTCCCATTGCTCCGTTGTGAGATAGGCCGGGCAGTAATTTGGGTTTTCACGGTATTTTCCAATATAAAATTCACTTGTTAGCATAGTGCGGAGCATGGAGTAGGAAAATGGGATTCCAAAGGTATCCTGTATATGTATTATAGTCTGGCGCTTCTTTTGGTGCTTCATGAAGTAAGAAAAAAATTCTTCTACAATGGGAGCCGTTTTCTCATCTTTTACCATACGTTTTTTCCCATCTATGACAGCAATGGTATAGCCCAGAGGAAGATTGACTTCGCCCCATACCATGCCGCCGTTTTTGATGGTATTTGCTACTGTGAATTTGATTCTTTCTGAGGTGGTATCAACCTCATTCTGCCCGATGGCCAGAGCGAGGTTCAGACTCAGCCGGCCGTCCCTGGTCTCCATATTGATATTTGGCTCGCCTACGTCTACCCAACGTGTGCCATGTGCGTCAAGGATGTCCTGGACCTTGTAAAAGTCGGAAACGTTCCTGAACCAGCGATCCATTCTCCAGAAGAGGATTACATCAACTTTGTCGGCTTTTACATCAGCAAGGAGGGTGTGGATTGCCTTGCGTTTTTTCAGCTCTTTCCGGGCTGTCTGGCCTTCATCCGCATACACGCCTACTACCGTCATTCCGTGGCCTTCGGCATAGCTTTCTAGATATTCTTTTTGAGCGGTTAGGGACTTGCCGTGTGTCGCCTGCTCCCAGGTGGAGACACGTATATAAATGGCACAACGTAACAGCTTTTCCATGATGGTATCCTCCTATAATAAGTGTATGCTCAACGTCGAGCATTATGGATGACAAATGGCAGCAGGATAAAAAAGGGTATAAAAATAACAGCCAGGGAACTTTTTCTTTTTACATTGGCTGCTTGAAAATGATACAATATGCTTTGTGACGGTGTATCATTTTCGATATGCTTGGCCGGTTCTCTGTTGGCGCAGGGAGCCGGTTCTTAATTGGTGATAAATTATCATGAGTTGCTCAATCATGATTACGTATGTTATAATTACCACGTTACCGCCCCTATACTGGTGACAGGAAGGGGGTGCATCTTATGGAAATGTTGTCATCCTTCATCCTTTCCGTGTTGGCCAGCGTAGCTGCCTACTACCTGTGCAAGTGGTTTGACGGGGATGAATAGCGTGTAACCAAGCCCAGCGGTTGACTTCTCCGTAAAAGAAGGAGAACCCCCGAAAGTACTGGGAATACTTCCGGGGGTTCGTCCTTTTGTGCATCTCATGGATGCTGTCATCCTTATGCCTACTGGCATTATAGCATATGCGAAACCGGAATGCAATATGCGCCCAGAGTAATTTATTGTATTTTATTGTGAAGCAATATCAGGCAAATGTATTTTGAAACGTCAGAGCGGTTCAATCATTAAGTTGGCTTTTTATATAAGATTGGTTCAAAGAATAATACATCATCTTACAATGGAATGAAAAATACCATATGAGGCTGTAAATTTTTCTGTGTCTATGGAGGAAAAGTCCTTCCGATAAGATTTAGATATGTACAATACTGTGTCGAATCCTGGGTTTGATTTTGTTGCCGATTTATGTTACTGATTATAGTATTACCACTCTGCATGTTTTTATACAGATTTTTCTAATTTTTTGCACCAAAATAAAACATCCCGGCTGCTTCTTTCCGTGGGCTCTGGAATAAGAATGGGGTTTCCTGGCAATACTATAGATGCCGACGGGATAAGGATGGGGACAGCGGCATTCCTATCAGGATGCGCTGCCCCAGCCTTTCCTTTTTACAGATACTGGGTCAGCCGTTCTCCATAGAGGACAGTGAGCTGGTTGAGTACCTGATCCCAGTTCCGATACCTCTGGGTCCACTTCTTCGCCACATTCAGGCTGGCCAGATAAAGCATCTTTTCCAGAGAACTGTCACTTGGGAATACGCTCTTTGTCTTGGTGACTTTCCTGTACTGACGGTTCAACCCCTCAATTATATTTGTCGTGTACATGATGTGGCGCACTTCGTCCGGAAACTGGAAGAAACGGCGGACATCTTCCCAGTTGCTGACCGCATAGGGGTACTTCTTTCCCCATTTCTCCCTGACATCCGCCAACGCTTCCAGCCCAGCCTTTTCATTCGGGGCATTGTATACCGTAGGTCACTGTAGTTTACATACTGGAACGAGTTGCGCAACATGTGGATGACGCACCTCTGGATTTCGGACTGGGGAAACACGGCGTTAATCGCCTCCTTGAATCCAGGGAGACCATCCACGCAAAAGAACAGCGCATCCTGCACTCCCCGGTTCTTCAGGTCGTTCAGCATCCCCAGCCAGAACTTCGAGCTCTCGTTGGCACCTACCGTGATGCTGAGAATCTCCTTGTACCCCTCCGTTGTGACGCTTACCAAAAAGGAGCCATTTTCTACCATAGACACAAACTTTTTTACACTATCATTGCGTAACGATAATTATATTTAAATTAGTTTATCTGCCGTTTTTAGTTCTTCTAATTCCATTTCATATTGCTTGATTGCATTTTGTAATAACCATTTTCTATTTTCACTTTTCCATGTCTTTAAATTTTTCTTATCGTAAAAAAGAGAAAAATCATGTATTGTACAAGAAAGTTTTGTATGTATATGTGCCCAATCATGCAATTCTTTTGGAGGTATTGGTAAATCACTTTGTTTCAAAAACCATTTTGAGATTTCAATATTAAGAGGAGCAACGCTATCAATCAATTCTTCTTCGGTTATCGCATTATTGAGATATTCTCTAAATATTTTAATGTATTGTTCCGCTACTGATATAATATTAGCGGTATGTTTCCTTGTAATTTGAATCAACTCATCTTTATCTAAGGTGTTATCTTTTAAGTTCTTTATTTACTCATATGAACCGTGTACATCAATATGGATTCCTTTTGCAACGATAGTATTTTTTGATGTACGATACCAATATTCTTTGTCTTGTGTATCATCAACCCATGTAGAATGACAAGTAAAATTACAATCAACCATATCATCCTCATCATAACCAAAATAGCACCACACGATATTTGCTGCACGCTCTTTATAACGTGCTTCTGCAATTTCATTCTGGTACACATCATAATAAAGTACTTTATTTTTTATTTTTGTTGCAATTTCTGCAATCTGTTCCACCGAACTTTGAAAACGCAAAATCACTTTAACAGATAACCTTTTTGCACCGGCATGAGGTACTGGTTCAACTTTATAAACAATGTAGTTATCTGTTTCTTCGTATACTTTTGCGATTTTGTAGGGATTGTATTCTTCAACATCAAAAAATATAGTTCCGCCTATACTTGAGCGAAATACTGGTTGCTGAAAATTACATTTCCCTTTTCTGTTTGAAACTTCTGCAAAATGGAATATTGCTTCATTTATTGCTTCCAAAGATTTTTTACCTTTTCTGATCAAAAAACGCGCAGTTAATGCATCACACACAAAACTTGTATATAAACTAATTTCATTATCTTCGCTAAAGCCAGAATATTGATCGGCACCACAAGAAGCCAAAACCGCAAAACCGCGTCCGGCAAAATGTTCAACCGTTTCATCAATATCTATCGTTGGAACATTTTCAAGTGAAAAACCACCAGAATGACAACTATCTATAATAGCAATTTAATTTTTAGCTTGTACTTGCTCTATTGTATTAAGCAAATCTTGTAACTCGATCAAACCATCACTCAATACTAAGCAATTTTTTCCACCGTGACCAGAGAAGTAAAAAATAAATGTATCATTTTCCGATATATCTTTAAGTACAGTGTATATTGACGCAATAAAATCATTCTTTGTTACAATACCCGTTTCACCACACAAGTGTATATTGCCTGGGCTTATATTTAACCCTTTGACAAGAGCCTTTCTCATTGCAAATAAATCATTTCTGCACATAGGCAAAGAAGAACACTTAACTGTTAAATATTTACACACTCCTACTAATAATACTTTTGTCGTTCCCATATTTACTACCTACCTTTTAGCCATATTGTTTCATAGATTTCTGTTTGTTATTTTAGCATAGTAATGTGCATTTTTCTATATATCAAAACACTAATCATTAATATAAGCAAAATGGGTATATCATTATTAGCAATATACCTATTTTGCTTTTCGACCCACGAGGAAATTACTGTAGTATCAGTTTGTTTGGTGATACTGTTTTGAATATCTACAATCTTATATCTTTTTTCACTCTGTTTGTCAGCGTTAATGATAAGTTGTCGTTAATACTTCCTTATCGCCATAAAACTAAGTGAAGTTGAGATTTGAGAGAGTCTTGTAATATTTAAGAAAAGTTAATATTGCGCTCTAATGCGGCGGCATTGAGCCATGCAGGTAATGTTACAGTAGGGTTGACAGAGCGGTTAACGCGTGCCTGACGGATAGACGGCATATATACATCTACCAGTACAATTTGTTCGTTTGGCTGAGTGTCTACCTCTGCCAAAGGAGTGTGGGTAGGAATTTCTTCTGCATTTTCTTCCAGTCTATAAAGGACGCAGCCGAGAAGTTTTCTTGCGAATAAAAGGGCATCATCATTTACGCCGTTGGTGGCGCATTTCAGATCAGGAAAATCCACAGCGATTTCCTGGCCGGGTTCGTAAGTGAAAACAGCAGGATAAAAACATCGTTCTACTTGTTTCATGGAAATGACCTTCTTAATCAGATTTGCCGGGAGGGAGCCGGGGCTACCTAAATGTTAGCCCCGACTGTTCTTAATTTGTTTTAGTGTTTTAGTAGGGATGTTTTTGTCAGGATGCTTTACAGTTGTACGTCCCTTTTTGGTTGGGTGCTTGATATGAAGATCGGGGTAGCTGATAGGTGTTAAGCCTGTATTTTGGAGAGAAGTGCTTCTTGTGCCATTTCCATAGCTTCCGGAATGGTGGAACCGTAGGTATTGCATCCTTTCAAATCGGGAAATTCCACCCAGTAGGATTCGGCTTCCTTGTGGAAGATGGCAGGATATACAAATAACATAAAAAACCTCCTTACAATTATGTGCGCATAATGCGCGTAAAAGTCAAGTGAAAATGGGTTCTTTCCGAAGTTAGTTGAAAGCAAATGATTGTTCTGGATAAATGCGGTATACTGATAACAGATTATTTTTGTCATGGAGATGCCGCATATGGATGAATTCATTAAGCTTTTGGCTAACTGACAGGGCTGGGATGGACACGTAAAGAGATCGCGGCGGAAGTGGGAATATCCTATGCGGCGTTAAGAAGATGCCAGTCCCAATACTTCAACCCGGTACATGGTCTGTACAATACCACCAGGAAGGTCAAGTCGTTTGCGGAAACAATAAAGCAGCTGCTGCACGAAGGATGTACGTTCCGCCAGATAGAGGAAGCCATAAGGAAAGAGGGGGATAATGGGGCATCCTTGACAATCCGAATGTATACAACATGGGAGCGGAAACTCATGAAAGTGGCCAGAGCTGACGATACGGGGCCTGTGGAAAAGATAGAACGGAAATGGCTGATACGCCTGTTATAGAAACCCAAAGGAGTTGGCAGCATCCCTGGAGGCTCTGTGGAAAAGGGGAGTCTCCAGGACTTTTTACCCTGCGGGGACTGTGACTTTACAGCCAGATATTTCCATAAGGGTCGGCTGTCTTGCAAAGGCCGATAATAAATTCAATGAAGGCAATCAACGCAGGAATTCCTGTCCAGCAGAAAAGGACATAGAGGATTCCCATGCCGATTTTTCCGGCGTAGAACTTGTGGATACCGATTCCGCCCACAAAGAGGGCAAGGAGGCAGTAGACCAGTTTGTTCACAGGCCGTCCCCCTGTGTATCCGCCTGGAGCGGGGATTCCTGCACTGGAGGCTGAGCTGGAGGAGGCGTTATTGTTGACGATTATGGGTGTGGGTCCAGGCTGGCTGTTCAGTTCCGCAACCTGTTTTCCGCACATAGGGCAGACTACACAGTTCTGATCGATCTGTGATCCACAGTGCTGACAGTATTTTTTCCGGGAAGAAGTGTCAACAGGGGCTCCGCAGCCGGGACAGCTGGCTGCCTTGTCGGAGACTTCTCTTCCGCATTCGGGACAGGTAATCAAAGCCATATGAAATCCCTCCTTAAAAGTGAGACAGATTCGTAAATGATATCAATTCCAATTATACTACCATATGGATACCGTGTAAATAAAAAGTTGTTTTTTGTCTGAAACCATGATAGAATGAGGGACATGTCTGAGACAGAATCAGAAAAGGGGCCTTTTACAGGCCAGGGAGAGGTAACAGAAATGGAACAGAAGAAGACAGTGCAGACGGAAAATAAGATGGGGGTTATGCCAGTGGACAGGCTGCTGGTATCCATGTCCCTGCCCATGATGATATCCATGCTGGTGCAGGCCCTGTACAACATTGTGGACAGCATTTTTGTGTCACGGGTCAGCGAGCAGGCCCTGCGGGCAGTGTCCCTGGCGTTTCCCATTCAGAGCCTGATGATTGCAGTTTCCGTGGGAACGGCGGTGGGAATCAACGCTTTTCTGTCCAGGACACTGGGGGAGAAAGAGTTTGAAAAGGCCAATACCATTGCGGTAAATGGTATCTTTATTGAGATGGTGAGCTATGTGGCATTTGCCCTGGTGGGAATCTTTGCCAGCAGGCCGTTTTTTGAGAGCCAGACTCCCATTCAACAGGTGAGGGAATACGGTGTATCCTACCTGACTATCTGCTGCGTGGCAGGGATTGGCATCTTTATGCAGGTGGTGTTTGAACGTCTGCTCCAGTCCACCGGGAAGACCATATATGCCATGATTACCCAGGGGGCGGGAGCTCTCATCAACCTGGTTCTGGACCCCATACTGATCTTTGGCTGGTTTGGTCTGCCCGAGATGGGAGTGGCGGGAGCGGCTGCTGCAACGGTGGCAGGTCAGATGGCTGCGGCCGTTCTGGCCGTGGTGTTCAACCTGAAATTTAACCGGGAGCTGCACCTGACTTTCCGGGGATTTCGGCCTGATAAAAGCCTTATCGGCGGTATCTACAAGGTGGGAATTCCTTCCATTATCATGCAGGCTATAGGGTCTTTGATGACCTACGGCATGAATTTGATTTTGGAGGCTTTCGGCGCGGCCCAGACGGTGTTTGGGATCTATTTTAAGCTCCAGAGTTTTATCTTTATGCCCATCTTTGGGCTCAACAATGGCATGGTGCCCATTATCGCCTACAACTTCGGGGCAGGCAGCCGGGAGCGTGTGACAGCCACCATCAAGAGCAGCATTCGGTATGCGGTTTGTATCATGCTGGCAGGTCTTGTGGTGATGCAGCTTCTACCAGGACAGCTGATTGGTCTGTTTGACGCGGAGGCTTCTTCCGGGCTTCTGGAAATCGGCATTCCGGCCCTGCGGATTATCAGCCTGAGCTTCTGCTTCGCGGGTTACTGTATTGTGGTGGGGAGTGTGTTTCAGGCGCTGGGAAACGGAGTGTACAGCATGATTACTTCCATTGCCAGGCAGCTCTGTGTGCTTCTGCCGGTGGCCTGGCTTTTTTCCCTGACGGGAAATGTGAACCGGATCTGGTGGGCTTTCCCCATCGCGGAACTGGCCAGTCTGGCCTTGAGCACATTTTTTCTGGTGCGTATCCACAGAAATATCATCAGCCGTATGGGGGAGGATGTTCCTGGGAAGAAGGCGGGAAAAAGAGTGGCGGAGAGGGCATAGAGATTGTTCTGGAGGAAATGGGGCTGAAAGATGTCCTCAAAAAGGTTGCGGAATGAAAAGCTGGTGCTTGACAAGGCTGGGGGACAGAGGGTATAATTCCTTTAGCTGCTTTAAGACGGATAGGGGACGGCAGTCGTGTCGTTTTTCCGGTCTCGGGGCTTCTGACATGGTTTTTAGCCAGGCGGAATTGATGGAATTGGCAGACATGCAAGATTTAGGTTCTTGTGCTGCAAGGCGTGAGGGTTCAAATCCCTCATTCCGCATCTTATGGCGCGAAGCAGAACACGAAAGGTTCGGGCTTCGCGCCTTTTTGTGCGGTTATGAAAAAGCCGCAGGTCTTGGCCTGCGGCTTTCTGCAGTTTTTCCGAGAGAGGACTGGATGGAGAGCAGGAGGTCAGCCTGGCTTGAATCCGGACTGTAGAGCCATGTAGGAATTGTGGTATTCGGCCCGGTAGGTGACATCCTCGTCAAACCAGCTGGGCGGCAGAAAGGCTTCCGCTGCGCCTCGGCTGCCAAACTCCACTTCTGCCATGACCAGGGGGGCAAAGGGCGGGTCGAAAACATCCAGTTCTATGGTAAGATGGTAATCTGCCGGAGGGACCGGGAAACCGTCCCTCTCCTGGAAGTCAGGGTGCAGAAGGGGGATCAGGTATCGTTTTTTTGAGATAATTCTGCCGTCCACTTTTTCCCGCAGGTGATAGTAGGCTTCCTGGTTCAGGGGAAGGTTGAATTCTTCTCTGGCCATCATGCCGCTGCCTTTGTAAGTGAGGTAATACTCATCGTCTTCTCTGCGGACACGCACCACCGGCGAAGTGTTCAGGTATCCCTGTTCAATGTGGCGGTAAGGGTAGCTCTCCAGGTCTGCAGGCAGTTCTTTGATAGTAAATTTGCGTTCTATTTCCATAGCTGTCTCTCCTGTCTTTTGCTTATTTTGTTTTTTGTGTGTATCTTTCTTTAATTATATCATATTTTTGGTCTAAATCCAAAGGTATTAATTGAAATATTTGCAGTAAATGTGTATACTGTAGGGAGAATGTTTTGGGAGTAAAAAAGAAAGGACTGGGATTATGGAAAAGATTGGGGTTTTTCTGGCGGAGGGTTTTGAGGAGATCGAGGCGCTGACCGTGGTGGATATCTGCCGCAGGTGCGGCCTGGAGGCGGAGACAGTCTCTGTGACGGAGGAGAGAGTGGTGGAGAGCTCTCACGGAGTGGGGGTACGGGCGGACAAGGTGTTCTCTCAGGCGGACGTGCCGGGATACGCTATGCTTGTGCTGCCGGGGGGTATGCCAGGCACTAAGAACCTGGAGGCCCATGAGGGACTGATGGCCCAGGTGGATGAGTTCCACAAGGCCGGCAGGTATATCGGAGCCATCTGTGCGGCGCCCAGCATTCTGGGACACAGGGGCATCCTTCGGGGAAGGAAGGCCTGCTGTTATCTGGGATTTGAGAGTCATCTGGAGGGGGCACAGGTTACGCAGGGGCCGGTAGAGGTAGATGGACATGTAGTTACTTCCCGGGGAATGGGAACGGCGGTGGATTTTGCCCTGGCAATAGCCGAAATATTCTGTGGGCAGGAGAAGGCCCGTGAGGTGGCTCAGGGAATTCTGTACGCAGGGTGAGGAAGAAAAGGGACTCTTTATGTGAAAGCTGTACTGGCCGGAGAGGAGACAGGGAGATTATAATGAAAGAATATCAGAAATGTGCAAGGGAAATGTTGGCTTTTATAGAGAAAAGTCCCACCTGCTTCCAGGCGGTGGAGAACTTGAAAGCGGACCTGGAGGGGCAGGGATTCCAGGAACTGAAGGAAGCCGGGGAGTGGAAAATTCAGGCCGGCGGAGGATATTTTGTCACAAGAAATGACTCCTCTCTGATCGCTTTCCGCCTGCCGGCAGACGGGAGCGGGGTTAAGGGATTCCATATCTGTGCATCCCACAGCGATTCGCCCTGTTTTAAGGTCAAGGAGTCCCCTGAGATGTCTGTGGAGGGAGTCTATGTAAAGCTGAATACGGAAAAATATGGCGGCATGATTCTGTCTACCTGGATGGACCGCTGTCTCTCTGTGGCAGGGCGCGTGGCGGTGCCGGGGAGAGAGGGCGTGGAGACCAGGCTTGTCAATATTGACCAGGATCTGCTGGTGATCCCCAGTGTGGCCATCCATCTGACCAGGGGGACTGCTGAGAACGGCGAGCTGAATCCCCAGACGGACATGCTTCCTCTTTTTGGGTCAGCCAGCCAGGAGGAAGAGAAGAAGCTTCTGATGGAGCGGGTTGCCGAAGCGGCGGGGGTGAAACAGGAGGATATTCTGGGACAGGATTTGTTTCTGTATGTGAGGGAGAAGGGCAGAATCCTGGGAGAGGGAGGAGATTTTGTTCTGTCTCCCAGGTTGGATGATCTGCAGTGTGTCTACGCTTCCAGCAGGGCTTTTCTGGAAAGTATGCCTCAGGAGTATGTGAATATCTGTGCTGTTTTCGACAATGAGGAGGTGGGAAGCGGCACAAAACAGGGAGCGGATTCCACGTTTCTGGAGGATGTGCTGTGGAGGATATCCAAGGGTCTGGGGCAGGGCAGAACCGGGTATCTGAGGCTGACCGCGGGAAGCTTTTTGATCTCTGCGGACAATGCTCACGCAATGCATCCGAACCATCCGGAAAAGTCTGATCCCACCAACAGACCCCGCCTCAACGGGGGGATTGTGATTAAATTTCACGGGGGCCAGAAGTATACCACGGACGCGGTATCTGCGGCCAGGATGAGGGGCATCTGTAAGGCGGCCGATGTACCCTGCCAGTCCTATGCCAACCGTTCGGATATTCCGGGAGGATCCACCCTGGGCAATATCTCCACGGCCCATGTATCCGTCTCCAGTGTGGATATAGGGCTTCCCCAGCTTGCCATGCACTCGGCGGTGGAGACAGCGGGGGTGAAGGACACAAAATATGCCCTGGATGCTTTGAAAGTATTTTACAGTGAGTGACATCTTTGGATGAACTGGACGGGAGAAACCGAGGTCCTGCAGAGAATATTTTACAGTGAGTAAGGGATGTCTTCGGATGAACCGGATGGAAACAACAGGGTTCTGCAGAGGGTATTTTCTGTATATGAGGGAAGTGTTCCGGACATCGGGAGGAATGGATTTTAACGACAGAACAGATGCCTGCCGAAGGGCGGGCAGGGCGGTATGAGTATGGAAGTAAAAAGAACCGGCAGGAAGCATGCCGAATGGAAGATAGCGGTTATTGTGACGAGCGGCCTACTGCTTGCCGTGGGTATTTTTCTCTTTTATTTCAAAGTCTATCAGGTGGCGCCGGTATTCAGCGAGGCCACGTATGAGTATGGGACAAGGATCAGCCGGGAGATCACGGACTATATTTCGGGCACGGAATGGTCTGTGAATCTGGGGGAGCTGGATCTGTCCGGGGTGAACGAGGGACGCACGGGAACCTATGAGGCGGTGGTCCGCCATGGGGGGAGTCAGTTTGCGTATACAATCACCATCCAGGACACGGTGGCGCCTGAGATCCGTTGGAAAGAAGGGCCTGTCTACCTGGCTGTGGACACTGCCTGCAGGGTGGAGGATGTGGTTGAGGGTGTGATGGATGTGGACACCCAGGTGCAGACTTTTTTCCTGCGGGAGGGTGTGACTCTGGAGGAGATCTCTTTCGACCGCACCGGGGAATATGACCTGGAAATTCTTGCCAGGGACAGGGCCGGCAACGAGTCCTGGGGCAGGGTGCGGGTCATTGTGGATACGCCTCCTGTCTTTGCCGGGCTTCATGATTTCTATATGGTTCCGGGAAGTGAACCGGATTATCTGGAGAACGTGGAGGCCTGGGACAGGCGGGACGGGGACCTGACGGAGTGCATAGAGGTGGATGACGACCTGGTCAACGCGGAGAAGGAAGGCGTATATACCTTGCGCTATCTGGTTTCCGATCTGTGCGGTCTTGAGTCCGTGGGGGAGGCCCAGGTGACGGTGGCATCCCCTGAGGAGATACAGAGCATGATCGGCCGCCGCCAAATTGACTACCGTGTAGATACAATCCTTGGAGCGCCCAATGTGTATGACGCCGGAGCCTCCGAGCAGGAAGATCTGGACGCCGCCCTGAAAGATCTGCGTCCGGCGCTGGTGCAGCTCTACCATGCCACAGGCCGGGGCGGCTACAGTTCCGGTTCCGGCTATATTATGGAGATCACCCAGGACAGCATATATATCTGTTCCAATCGTCATGTGGTGGAAAAACACGACCAGTGGGATGTGTACTTTTTTGACGGCACCAGGGTGCCGGGGGAGGCTCTGGGCACCAGTGAGGGATATGACGTGGGGGTGGCCCGGGTGGCCCTGGAGGATGTTCCCCAGGAACTGCTGAACAAGCTGATGACCGTACACATTGACATGTCCTACTGGGAGGGGCTGGACAGACAGGGGATTCAAATCGGTCTGGAGCGGGTGGATCGGTCCGGGGGACTGATGCATACCACCAGGGGGCATCTGATCAAGATCAAGCAGGATTTTGAGTGGTATGAACATCTCAACCATACGGAGGTGACGGTGAAGCTGGTGCAGGGGGACTCCGGTTCGGCGGTCCTGGACGGCTATGGAAACCTTATCTGTATGGCCTATGCGTTTTCGTCGGATCCCCAAAGATACTGGTGTGTGCCGCTGGACGGGATACTCAGCTGCTATAAAGAGATTACAGGCAGGACGCCATATGTGTATTAGAGATATCTGATAGGGCAGGCAGAATTTGCGTGCTCAGGAGGTGGCCTGCTGTTTTTTGGGAAAAGGAATTGTGCGCCAGGGCATGTCCTGGATTTTGTGCCTGGTGTTCGGCCAGAGGAGAAGTATATGTATCAGATCATAGACGGCAAAAGGATCTCCCAGGAGATTAAGGATGAATTGAGGGAAAAGGCAGCGGCTCTGAAGGCCCAGGGGGTGGAGCGGTGCCTGGCTGTGGTGCAGGTGGGCAGCGATCCGGCATCGGGGGTGTATGTGAACAATAAAAAGAAGGCCTGTGAGTATGTGGGCATTCGCTCTCTTTCCTACCAGCTGCCGGAGGAAACTACCCAGGAGGAGCTGCTTGCCCTGATGAGGGAGCTGAATGGGCGAGAGGACGTGAATGGGATCCTGGTGCAGCTTCCCCTGCCGGATCACATTGACCAGGATCTGGTGCTCACCGCCATTGCTCCGGAGAAGGATGTGGACGGCTTTCACCCTGTGAATGTGGGAAATCTGAGTATCGGCAGGCCGGGTTATGTCTCCTGCACGCCTGCAGGGGTGATCCAGCTGCTAAAACGGTCCGGTATAGAGATAGAGGGGAAGGAATGTGTGGTGCTGGGCAGGAGCAATATCGTGGGCAAGCCCATGGCCATGCTGCTGCTGAGGGAGAATGGAACGGTGACGGTGTGCCATTCCAGGACAAAGAATTTGAAGGAGATCACCAGGAGGGCGGATATTCTGGTGGTGGCTGTGGGAAAACCGCAGTTTGTGGATGGGGATTTTATCAAAGAAGGCGCTGTGGTTATTGATGTGGGGATCCATAGAAACCAGGAGGGAAAGCTCTGCGGGGATGTGGATTTTCACAGCGTTGCGCCCCATGTTTCCGCGATCACTCCTGTTCCGGGGGGTGTGGGTCCCATGACCATCGCCATGCTGATGGCAAATTGCGTCCAGGGGGTGTAGGAGCGAGAGCTGTGGAGAGGAAATGCCTGGGGAGACCTGTGGGGGAGTTTACATGGGAATTTATTTGAATCCGGGGAACAGTGGATTTCAAAGAATTGTAAACAGTGAATATGTGGATAAGACGGGACTGATCGGTCTGGTGAATCAGGTGATGGACACAGTAGACAATCTGATCTGTGTCAGCAGGCCCAGGCGGTTTGGCAAGTCTTTTGCGGCAAAGATGCTTTGCGCATATTATGACTGTTCCTGCGATTCACATGGGCTTTTTGATGATAAAGAGATTGCAGAGACGGAAGGGTATCTGACGCACCTGAATCAGTATTATGTGATAAATCTTGACATTACCAGTTTTATCTCTGAGGCAAAGAGGCGCAGGGTGTCAATGGCGGATGTGCCCAATGTAATTGTGGATACTCTTCACAGAGAATTGAAAAACATGGCTCCGGGGCTTGCTGCCGGGGAAAGCTTTGTGGAAGATTTGATCCGCTGTGTGGAAGAGACGGGCAGGAAAGTTGTATTTATCATTGATGAGTGGGATGCTCTGATCCGCGAGGGGAAGAATGACAGGGAGGTTCAGTCAGCATATCTGAATCTGCTAAGGGAGTGGTTTAAGAACAGCAGTTTTACGCCCAGGGCGGTGGCGGCCGCCTATTTGACAGGGATTCTGCCTATCAAGAAGGATGGTTCCCAGTCGGCGATCTCGGATTTTATTGAGTATCCGATGCTGGATCCAGGCGAATTTGCGGAGTTTACCGGTTTTACGGAAGGGGAAGTAAAGAGGCTGTGTGAAGGCTGCGGGATGAGCTTTGAGGATGCTAAGAGCTGGTATGACGGGTATGATTTCCCGGAGGTGGGTGCAGTATACAATCCCTATTCGGTTATGATGGCCATGAGGAAGAAGAAGTTTGGCTCTTATTGGCAGAAAACTTCTGCGGCGGAATCGCTGCTGACATATATCAATATGGATTTTGAGGGGCTGCAGGAGATCGTTGCACGGCTTATAGGGGGAGAAGAAATCCAGGTCAGAACCAGTAGATTTGCAAATGACTTTGAGACATTCAGAAGCAGGGATGATGTGCTGACCCTGCTGATTCACCTGGGTTATCTGACCTGGCATGCAGAAGACGGAACGGCGCGCATTCCCAATGAAGAGGTGCGGACGGAGTTTGAGGAAATCCTTGAGGGGACAGGTGCAAGCCCCAGGTGGATGGAGCTGATCAAGTCCCCGGTAGAAAACCATAGTCCTCCAGCCAGCAAGCCCCAGGTGGATGGAGCTGATCAGTCGTTCACGGAAACTTTTGGAGGATACCATAGGGGGAAATGAAGACGCTGTGGCCAGGGCCATAGAGGAGATACGCGCTACGCAGTATGCGCCCACGTTCTACAACAATGAACAGGCGCTACGGTATGTGGTCAAGTTTGCGTATATTGCCGCCGTGGACCAGTACCTGAAAATTGAGGAGCTTCCGTCAGGGAAAGGGATTGCGGATGTGGTGTTCCTGCCAAAGCAGAAGTCAATGCTTCCGGCGTTGGTGGTTGAGTTGAAATGGAATAAATCCTCAGAGGGAGCTGTGGAGCAGATCAGGGAGAACAACTATCCTGTAGCGCTGAAGGATTACTGTGGGAAGATTGTGATAGCCGGGAACAATTATGATGAGAAGACAAAGAAACACAGCTGTGTGATTGAGAAGATTTAATACAATTTAATACAAAAGATTTCGAGCAGATACACCTCCAGAAAGTATGATTCTGGAGGTGTTTTTGTCATAGGATTTCTATTGTATTTGTAGTGATTGAACAATATGTATGAACCTATGATAAGAAATTAAGTAAACAGAAAAGAAAAATTTGAAGATATATTTGTAGAAGTAAGCGCAAAATTTTCTTAGAATATTTATTTCTACGAAACCTCTTTCGGGTTTAAAACCACTTCATTAATTATATATATAGCCAAATATTTTGTCAATGCCTTTTGCAGAATAAAAATTTCCAGCAAAACTGTTCATATATAAAATATTTTGGCAAATTCTATCCCTATTTTTTCTTCTATCGGCATGTTTTTTTACTTTCTTAATCGCCAGAATAGATTCTTTCGGTCGGTTTTTTGAAGAAAAAATCTATTCGCCGTCAAAATGTCCGTCAGAGAAAATAACAGACCAAGGCCCGGAAGGCAGGAGTATACCTGCCTTTGAAAGGATGTGTACTAGGGGGAATACAAACCTGTAAAAATTCTATTTACCGTCAAAATTCTGGTCAAAAGGGAGAGGGGGCCTGGAAGACTGTGGTCGTAAAGGAGATTTTCGTAGAAATAAATATTCTACGAAAACCTCAATTGTTGTTTTTACTAGTCGCAATCCTCTATTTGAAACCAGAGTATATGGCACATTATAGAGAGAAGTGTATAGGAAGGAAAGTTGAGCTTGGCAGAGAAATCTGTATTTAAGACTGTCCACCAGTACAGCGGAAAACTTGTACCAAATGCGGACATGGAGAAACTGGAAGCTATTGCCAAAGATTATTGCCAGGTTAAAAATTATGTTTACCAGCATTACAGTGGAATAGGCAGTCTGCCTAAAATATACCCTGGATATACTGTGCAGAATGAAATGACAGCGAGCGGTCTCCGCACTCGGTTGGGTCTGCCATCGGTATTTTTCTATTGTGCTATATTTGATGCGCTGGGTGATATTAAAAGTCGCTGGTCGTATACAAAAAACAAGGTGGAGAAAAATATTCGGAAAAATCTTAACCTGACGCCAGAAGATAGGCATTACCTGCGATTTGTCATGAAACAAAGCCAGTGCTTTGAGACAATTCTTCTGGAAAAGCCAATAACGCTGAGGCAGGAGTGGCAGGAAAGCTACGACAGCATCCGTACCGGAGTGGATGAACACAGACTAAACCAATATCTGCGCAGGCAGGTAAGAAAGCATTTGCAGAAAATGCATACAAATGCGGAAAACGGATTTTCAGTGACTGCAAAAGCATATCGGTATGGGAACAATGGCAGCAGCCATGGTATTTACATTTCCACAAAGGAGAACAGGAAAAGGGTCTTTATCCCGCTCACAGACAACAATCAGTACAGCAGGCAGCTATTTATTCACCTTTACCCCAAGGAGGGTAAGATCAAAATAGATGTCCACTTACAGGCAAAAGTAATAGCCAGACCAGGATACTGTAACGAGATTGGCTTGGCGGTAGGGATGACGGAAATGTTCGTAACGGATCAGGGAAATATCTATGGTGGAAGGTACAGTAGCTATCAGATGGAGCTCACAGAATATGTTCGAAAAGGAATGGTATGTTACCAGAGAAACAAAAGGAATAACCCTGGCAGAAAGAAATACAATGCAGGAAAAGCAAAACTAGAGAATACTTTACACACCTACATTAACGCGGAGATCAATAGGATGCTGGAGACAGAAAAGCCTGGGGTGATCTATGTACCGAAGCTGCCACCTGTGCCAAAAGCAGGGGTCAACAGGAAGATAAACAATGCTGTTGGTATGTGGCAGAGGGGATATGTCAGGAGGAGGCTTGGCTACAAGTGCAGGGAGAGAGCCATTGAATTGATAGAAGTATTTGGGAAAGATATCAGCAATGCATGCAGCGAATGCGGGAACCTGGGAACCAAGACAAAGGGTGTATTTACCTGTGGAATCTGCGGTATACAGCTGTCAGAGCGGATCAACACGGCGAGAAATGTTCTGAACAGGGGCAGAGCCGGGAGGGAGCAGAAGGTGCTCAGGAGTTAAAGGAGATCATTATGGAAAAGCCCATAGATAAATGCTGTTCATAGCAGCATTTCACCAGAACCGGGGAACTGGGATAAGGACTATGGAGAATTTCTTTATGATATCTTATTGGACTGAACATCAATGGTTCAATAAGCATAAAACAACAACGGCATTAGAAGCCGGCAAAGGCCGGGTATTGGGTATGCCAAGACCTGTGGGAACTTAAAAAAGCGAATGGGCTGGTTTTAAGAAGTACCGGGAGCGAAGCGGGCGGAGGGCCTGGGGCAGGGGAGTATGTTGTTGTTTGTCTATGTGTAGACATAATCATACACTTTAGTTTCAGGACAACAAAGCAAGCATCATCTGAAAAGGTGACGAAATGTGCCTTATTTAAAATGTGTATTTCAGAGGCGATAATATGTGAAGAGTAAATTTTGGTATGTGCGAATGGGAGGAGAGAAATTAAAACTGAAGTTATGGATAAAGAAATTTTTGTTACCAAATCTTCAATGCCGGATTATGAAGAATATATTGAAGCGATAAAACCATTATGGGATACACATTGGCTGACCAATATGGGAACATATCATAGGCAATTGGAATCTCTTTTGAGAGATTATTTGAAAGTCTCCGATGTATCATTAACAGTAAATGGTCATATGGCTTTGGAATTAGCAATTCAGGCATTTGATTTCCCAAAGGATTCTGAGGTGATAACGACACCTTTCACGTTTATTTCAACTACCCATGCAATTGTAAGGAATGGTTTGACACCAGTTTTTTGTGATGTTAAACCGGAAGATGGTACAATTGATGAAACAAAAATAGAAGATCTGATTACGGAGAAAACAGTTGCGATTATTCCAGTGCATGTATATGGACATGTTTGTAACGTAGAAGAAATACAGAAAATAGCTGAAAAGTACAATATAAAGGTGATATATGATGCAGCGCATGCTTTTGCAGTTGAGTACAAAGGTAATGGAATAGGTATATATGGAGATGCTTCTGCATTCAGTTTTCATGCAACAAAGGTATTTAATACGATTGAAGGAGGGGCAGTCACCTTTAACGACCACAAGATATATGAAAAGCTTTATAACCTCAAAAATTTTGGAATTCAAGGAGAGGAGCTGGTTACTGAGGTAGGTGCAAACGCAAAAATGAATGAATTTTGTGCGATTATGGGGTTGTGTAATTTAAGGCGTATAGATAGTGTCATGCGGTCAAGAAAGCAAATTGTTGAACATTATATCCAACGATTTAATGAAATTGATGGGATTATCATCTTTGAGGGAAATGAGGAAGCTACAAAAAATTATGCATATTTTCCCGTACTAATTACCGAAATGTATAAAAGCACCAGAAATGAAATATATGAAAAACTGAAGGAAAAGGGTGTGTATGCAAGAAAATACTTCTTTCCTGTAACATCAGATCAGGTGTGTTTTAAAAATAAATACAGATACATTGATATTCCTTGTGCGAGATGGTTAGCCGAGCATGTACTTACTTTACCATTATATGAGGGGCTGTCAGTTGAGCAAGTAGATAGGATAGTAAATATCTTTTGAGGAGGGGTTTTGTGAAAAAATTAATGCTATTGGGTGGCTCACAATATCTGTTACCAGTAATTAAAACAGCACAAGATTTGGGGGTATATGTAGTTACCTGCGATTATCTGCCAAATAATATTGCTCATATATATTCAGATGAATTTTGTAATATAAGCGTTATAAATCAAGATGAAGTGTTAAAAAAAGCAAAAGAATTAGGAATTGATGGGATTATGTCATTTGCATGTGATCCAGGAGTGACAACAGCCGCTTATGTGGCAGAGCACATGGGACTTGTGTTTCAGTGCTCTTATGAAACTGCAGTTATTTTACAGGATAAGGGAAAGTTTAGAAAATTTCTTGATGAACATGGATTTAATTGTCCTCATGCAAAAAGATATGTGGATAAAAAAGCACCACTTAAGGATGTTGAATTTTTCAATTGGCCAGTGATTGTAAAGCCAGTAGACTCAGCAGGAAGTAAGGGTGTGACTAAAGTTGACTTTGCTTCGGATTTAGGAGAGGCGATAGATTTAGCACTCTCAAAGTCTCACAGTGGGGCTTTCATTATTGAAGATTTTCTTACATTTGAAGGATTTCACTCGAGTACGGATCCTTTCGTAGTGGATGGAAAATTGAAGTTTAATACATATTCGGATCAATTGTTTGACACAGAGGCTGAAAATCCATATACACCCTCTATGATTATCTGGCCAACCACAATGCAAAGCGCCTGTCAAGAGAAATTGAATTGTGAAATTCAGAGACTTATGGATTTACTACATGTACGAACTGGAATGTTTAACATAGAATCCTGTGTTGGTCGGGATGGAAAGCCATATATTATGGAAGTTTCGCCAAGAGGCGGTGGATGTAGAATTGCAGAACTTCAGGAGATGGCATATGGTATAACTTTGATTGAAAATGAAGTGAGGAAGGCAGTAAATTTGCCATTGAAAGAGATTACCAAAGGAAATATTGATGGCCATTGGTGTGAGATGGTTATACATGCAAGTAGTGGTCAGAACGGGAGACTAAAGGATATTACTATAGATAAGCAGATTGAGCATAAATATGTTAAAATGCTTGGCATTACTGCTAAGTCTGGAGATATGGTGAAGCCATTTACTGGTGCTGATATGTCATTGGGTGATATTTTTCTTAAGTTTGACAGCCGCTGTGAGTTAGACAATGTAATGTCAAAGTCAAAAGAATGGCTTTCCGTTAAACTGGAAAATTGATAACAATGTTAATGGATAATAGAAATACAATAAAGAAGGGCGGTATGGTTAATGGAATATGGTGGCTACATGGAGCTTGAACGATTTAAGGGAGAGATTCTTCATTCAGATGGAATTGCATTAAACTGCGGGAGAAGTTGTCTTGGATATTTGCTTGAAGCAGGAGCGGTCAAGAAGATGTATTTGCCATATTTTCTGTGCGAAGCGGTTAAAGATACAGCAGACAAGTATAATGTAGAAACAGAATTTTATCATATTGGACGGGACTTTAAACCGATTATTGAATTCAAGATACAGGATAACGAATTTATATTTTTGGTGAATTTTTATGGGCAGCTTACGGATGAATATATCAGACAGAGTATAAACGAATATGAAAATATAATATTGGACAACGCACAGAGTTATTTTTCCAATCCAATAATGGGTGTACATACTATATATATTTGTAGAAAGTTTTTTGGTGTGCCTGATGGGGCATTTCTTTTTACATCTATTGAAAATACTAATGAATACGAACGGGATGTGGTGAATAATAGGATGCAATATCTTCTTGGACGATTTGAGGAAAAAGCTTCAAAATTTTATGATGGATATAAATATAATGATGCATACCTTGAAGGTAAGCCGATCAGGAGGATGTCTCTCATAAGTGAAAATATCCTTAAGGCATTGGATTATGAGGACATTAAAGTAAAACGCAATAAAAACTGGGAATACGTATCAAACAGATTATCAAGATACAATGGCCTGAAACTTGTAAAACCTGAAGGACCATTCGCATATCCATTGCTTATTTCTGATGGTATGAAAATAAAAAAAAGGCTGGCGGATAAGCTTGTATATCTGCCCACGCTTTGGCCCAATGTAATTAAAGAGTGTGCAGTGGGGACGGTTGAATATGAGTATGCGAGCAACATACTTCCTATACCAGTAGATCAAAGATATTCGCTGGAGGGTATGAAGGCGATGTGTGAAATAATAGAGGATGAAATTTGCTGAAAATGATATTCTGAAGGCTTTTTATTGCAAAATCGAAGTTGAAATCAGTAATATACATGTAGATATATCTTTGCCTAAATTAAAATATTTATTATCTAAAACAGGATCGGAAAAAGAATGAATAAAGAAAACAAATATCCACAAATCATTACAATGTCAAATATAAATGGAAATTTATATTTTAAATCATATAATATGCCAGGTACTTTTATGATTGAAAAGGGTTCTTGTTCTCTTCGAGTAATTCAGGAAATGAACAAACCATATGTATGGCATGAATTTATGTATTCAGATTGCGTGAGATACAACAACATATTAGTTTTTGTTCCTTATATTAATGCTGAGTTTATATCTATTTTAGATACTCAAAGTCTGGAGTTTACATATGTGAAGAATATTGGAGGGTACAGATATAAAAAAGCCATTGTTTATGAAAATGATACTTATATATTTGGTGAACCTTTGGATGGCAGTAAGAGGATGAAGTTGGACATGCATTCTTTAGAGCTTAAAGAAGCTATATGGAAAGGTGAAAATGTGGAACCAGCCATCATTTTTGACAATGGCTGTCGAATCAATAACAAAATGTATTGGCCTAATTTTGGATATGGAACAATATGCATTTTTGACTTTGAAAATAAAACTACTGAAAAAGTCAAAATAAAAAATGTTGATTTGCCAATATTGACTGTAACTTTTGATGGTGAATATTTTTGGCTGTCAGGAATTGGAGATGAAGTATTGATATGGGATGAAAAGCAAAATGAAATAGTCAATAGAGTCACATTAAAGAAAACAGATAGACGCTGCCAATGGGATATGAGATTTTCATCTTCTAAGGTATTTGGTGAGTATGTTTATTTCGCGCCAATATATTATAAAAAAATGATTAGGATTAATCGTAAATCTAAAAAAACAGAGGAATTATTTGAAATTGGAAATGATGAGGTTTGTTGGAGTATATGTGAAACAGGTTATGATAGTTTCTTCGTTGATATTACAAATTATAAAGAAAATACATCTCGAAATTATTTAATAGCAGCTGATGGAATTATCAAAGATAATAATATCGAGTTTGCAATTCAAAATTGTTATTTTCAGGAAAATATGCTTGAAGGCCCGGATAACAGTCTTGAAATGTATATAAATTATTTGGTGTCATCCTGTGTAAAATCCAGCAGAAACGATAGGACTTACCGTGTGAGCTAGGAGGAGAAAACATGCAAATGAGCGAAATGGGTAATATTTCAGCACTGATAACAAGAATTGAAAATAGGTTAGCAGATGAATTATCAAAGGATTTATTTCATGCTAGATTAAAGAATATGATTTACAGAAATGTTGACGAGTTGAGGAATGATATTCTTGACATTGCGGAAAAATACAGCTGGGAATGGGAAGTATATCAGATGGATCGCATGTGTGAATCTTTTTCTGGCATAAAAGGAATAGTGATTTTCGGAAGCGGTGTTAATGGTAAATATATATATCGTCTTTTTAAGGGGTCTAAGTATAGAAATATTCCTATTCTTTTTTGTGATAACAATAAAGAAATCTGGGGGAAGAAAGTGCTTGGGTGCGATGTTATATCACCTGAAGAACTCAGAGTCACATATAGCGATTGTATTTGCGTAATAGGAAGTAGTAAGTACAGACAGGGGATAATGGAACAACTTTTGCAAGAAGGATTTCCGAATAAAAATATACTATATCCATACATAGGATTATTGTTTGGGATAGTTGGGTGGCAATATTTTGATTATTTAACTCCTGAAGATAATGAAATATTTGTTGACGGAGGAGTGTACGATGGAGGAACGTCGGGCGATTTTGTAAAGTGGGCTAATGGAAAGTATCAGGCTATTTATGGATTTGAAGCAAACCCATACTGTATTGACCGTTGTAAGAAATACTATAATATTAATGGCATCTATAATGTTGAATTTGTTGAAAAATGTATGTGGAATGAAAGAACAAAAATGAGTTTTTCAAGTAATCATTCTGGGGCATCAAGAATCTCAGATGTAGGGAATATTGTTGTTGAAGCGGATACCATTGACAATGTGCTTGGCGGTCGAAGAGTCACTTTTATTAAGTTGGATATTGAAGGGGCTGAGTATTATGCTCTTTTGGGAGCAGAGAGAACAATAAAGAAATATCGGCCAAGAATGGCGTTGAGTGTATATCATAAGCCTCAAGACATTATTGAACTTCCTGCACTATTACTGGAATTTGATGATAGCTATAGGTTTGCATTAAGGCAATACAGCTCAACTGCTGATGAAACAGTATTGTATGTCTATTGATTGTTTTAACGTATTTAAAATGATGATAAATAACTAATTATGGAATTGTGTGATTAAATAAGGGAGAAAAGTATGGAATTACAGGATATGCGTAAGGTTTCTAAGATAATTGCAGAAATAGAGAACAGATTAGTAGATGAATTGTCCAGAGAACTGTTTTATATCAGATTACAAAATCTATTTTATAGAAATGAAAATGAGCTGATTGATTCCATATTTGATCTTGGTGAAAAATACAACTGGTTGTGGACCATTTCAAAATTGGATAAGATGTGTGAGTCCATTACTGAAAAGGCAGGAATAATAATATTTGGATGTGGAATTAAAGGAAAGCAAACATGTCGTCTTATTAAAGGGTCCAAATATAGAGATATATCTTTGCTTTTTTGCGATAATAAAGCGGCAAATTGGGGGGCGGAAATAATGGGGTGTAAGGTAATATCACCACATCAACTTGAAGCTCAATACAGAGACCATATTTGTATAGTTGGAAGTAGTGTGTATCGTCAGAGTATATTTGAACAGCTTATAGAGGAAGGTTTTCCTTTGGATCATATAATGTATCCTGGTATTACCACATATGGAACTGTTGGGTGGCAATATTTTGATTATCTGTGTCCTGAAGAAGATGAAGTTTTTATTGATGGTGGAGCCTATGATGGCGCTTCATCAGGGGATTTTGTAAAATGGACTAATGGAAAATATAAGGCTATATATGCGTTTGAGGCTAATCCATATTGTATAGATAAATGTAGAAATTTTTATTCAGACAACAATATACAAAATGTCGAATTTATTAGAAAAGGATTGTGGAATAAAAAGGCAAGAATGGGTTTTGCAGGGGACTTTTCTCAGGCATCCAGGCTTTCGGAAAATGGAAATGAAATAGTCGATCTGGATACCATTGATAATGTGCTAAATGGGAGAAAAGCTAGCTTTATTAAAATGGATATTGAAGGGGCTGAGTATCGGGCTCTATTAGGAGCAAAAGAGACAATAAAAAAATATAGACCTAAGATGGCTCTTAGTGTGTATCATAAGCCTCAGGATATTATAGAAATTCCCACATTGTTGTTGGAATACCATGAAGATTACAAGTTTGCATTACGGCAATACAGCTCAATAGGTGACGAAACTGTATTGTATGCACATTAATTTATGCACTTGGCTGAATGGAATTTCTATAAATGGACAGGTAGATTTTAGATAATGAAATGAGGAAGTGTTATGAATAATGATGAGATTATGGTTTCTGTGTTTTGTATGACATACAACCATGAAAATTATGTCAGAGATACATTGGAAGGTTTTCTGATGCAAAAGACAAACTTTAAGTATGAGATTTTAATCCATGAAGACGCGTCAACAGATCGTACTGCAGAAATATTGAGAGATTATGAACAGTATCATCCTGAAGTGATAAAAGTGTTCTATGAGAAGGAAAATAAATATGGCAAGGGAATTGACTACTATTACGATATTTTAGCGCCTGTATCAAAGGGCAGATATATAGCTATATGTGAAGGCGATGACGCATGGATTGACGAAGATAAGTTGCAGCTTCAGGTTGACTATATGGAAGAGCATCCAGAGTGTTCTCTTATAGGGCACAAGGCATTTCTTCAATACCCTTCAAATTGGACTGGGGAAAGAGATGCCAGATCTATGGGATACAGATATGAAGGAGATGTACCATATGAATCTGTATTCAAAATGTGGGAAATTCCTACAAGTTCATTCTTGTTTCGGAGAGATTTATATGTACAGATGCCAAAATTTTTTAGAAATGCACCAACGGGGGATGAACCGTTGGAATTTTATCTGGCAGGGAGGGGAAATGTACATTTTTTGAATCGTGTGATGTCAGTATATAACAAAATGACAGCGGAATCTTGGTCGGTTAAATTTCTGAAGAATGATTTTAAGAGAATGTCAATGTATTATAGTGGATATTTAAACTTATTCCATGAAATTGACCGATATACCGATTATATCAATCATGATTTTTTTGATGATTGTATCAGGGAGAGAATAAGAAGAGCATCGGCTTATATTCTTTTTAATTCAAAATCGTATTATGAGGTTGGAGTATTGCTTCGGCAATTGGCGGATGCGTGCCGGGATAAATGGAGGGATTATATACTGAGTCAGCAGAAGGACAGATTTTATTTTTGGGATCCAGTAGGAACATATTGGGAATGCGCGAAGAAGAAATCCGTATATGTCTATGGCGCAGGTAGATTAGCGTCAAAGTTCCTGATGGAAATAGCTCCTGATGATATAAAAATAGAGGGAATAATTGTTTCGGATGGTCAGCGCAGAGAAAATTTCCTGATGGGGTTGAAGGTTATATGCTTGTCCGAATTTATTGACAGCCATAATAGGGATAGTTTTGTTGTAATTGCCGTGAAAGATGGATTTGCTTCTGAAATAAAGGAAAAACTTGATTCATATAACTTTAGGAATTATGTCTGGGTGTATGAAAAGGTCTATGAACCTATATTTCAGAACTAATGGGTAAAAATACGGTTTGTAAAGGAGCATTTATGAAAAAACTGTTAATGTTAAGTGCCAGTGTTTTTGAAATACCATTGATTCAGGCTGCGCAGGCGCAAGGTTATTATGTGATAACCACTGGAAACAATGCAAATGCTCCAGGACATAAGGTATCAGATGAATACGCCGCGTTTGATTATTCTGATTATGAAGGTATGGTAGGACTTGCGAAAAAATTAAAAATAAAAGCCATTAGTCAGGGATGTTCGGATAATTGTGCGCTTGTTGCGGCATATATGGGTGAAAGACTGAGCCTGGGCGGACATGATACCTATGAGAATGCACAGATCATTCATAGAAAAGACAGATTTAAGAATTTTGCAAGAGAAGCCGGGATTAAATCTCCTGCTGCTCATTATTATAAGAGCGTAGAAGAAGCGTTGGGACAGGAGATAAGAGATGATCTGCCGCTTATCGTTAAGCCATCAGACCAGGCGGGTGGGAAGGGAGTCTCAACCGTCTGTGATTGGGAAGCCTATCAGAAGGCAATTTTGAGGGCATTCAAAATGTCAAGAGACGGAAGAATTGTTGTGGAGCCATATATAGAAGGTACATTGCATAGTATGAGCACATTTATTATTGACCAGCAAGTGGTGGCCTATGCAACGCTGAACGATTATTCTTATGCGAATAGATACCTGACCAATACTGGTATATCTCCAGCTGACAACTGGGAGAAAGCGGTAAAATCGTTGATTCCGGAAACAGAAAAGGTGGCCCGGAAGCTGAGATTGGTGGATGGTTTGCTGCATATGCAATATATTGAACGTCAAGGCGAGTTCTGGATTATAGAGATGATGCGCAGGATGCCAGGGAATAACTGTACAACGGCAGCATCAAGGGCATCAGGTATAGATTGGAGGGACTGGATTATACGTGCGGAAGCGGGAGAGGATTGTCGTGGAATTCCTGGCCCAAAGGTGTCGGATAAAATATATGGATACCATGCAATCATGAGCAATTGCAACGGAGTTTATCAGGGGTATGATGTGGCGGCTGAATTTAAGAAAAATGTAATTGATATTATGGAGTATGATGCATCTGGGACTGTTATTGATGATTATATGTATCAAAAGTTTGGATTGGTACAGTTTTATTTTCAGAATGCGGAAGAAAAACAAAGATACATCACTAGAATTGACGAACTGATCAGGTGTAATGTTAATTTAGAAGGAGCAGAATAATGAATGCAAAGGGTGAAATATGCCTGGGCGTGGCAGGAGCAGGCAGAGCAACTGAGTTACATATGAATGCTTTGAAACGCTTTAGTGGTGTGCCTGTTTGCTGTAAACATATTTCGGCACGGCGTTTTGAGCAAGTGAACGGTATGAAGGATAGATATGGTTTTATAAATGCATCCCTTGATTTCAATGATTTGATAGAAGATCCCGAGATTGATGTAGTGGATATATGTACGCCTCCATATGTCCATGAGGAAATGATAGAGAGGGCAATGAAGGCAGGGAAACATGTAATTTGTGAGAAACCGCTCAGTGGATATTTTGGAGTGGAAGGGGATCTGGCACCTATAGGAAAAATGGTATCAAAGGTGAAGATGTATGAGACTGTTATAGAAAGGCTTAACTGCCTTCGGAATGTAGTTGATAATGCAGAAGGCCATTTTATGTATGCCGAGAATTTTGTATATGCTCCCGCAGTTGTGAAAGCAGCAGAGATTATTAAAAAGAAAAAAAGCAGGATATTATTTGCAAAAGGTGAGGAAAGTCTGAAAGGCTCCAGTTCTCCTGTGGCCGGAGAATGGAGTAAAACCGGAGGAGGTACATTCATACGTACAGGAGCGCATCCGCTTACGGCGATTCTATGGCTTAAATCAGTTGAAGCCGAAGCAAGACATATAGAGATAAAGGTTGAAAGTGTTTATGCTGACATGGAAACAATTACAACACAATTGTCTAAATACGAACATCGTCATATTGCGGCAAGACCTAATGATGTTGAAGATTTTGGTGCAATGATATTATCCTTTTCAGATAAATCAAAAGCAGTGATTATGGCTACGGATACCTTACTTGGCGGCAGCAAAAACTATATTGAGTTGTACTGCAACGATGCCGCTATTAATTGCAGGCTTACGATGTCTAACCTGATGGAAACATATTTTCTGGATGAAGACAACCTTAATGATGTTTATCTGTCAGAAATGTTGCCACAAAAGAGTGGATGGAATTATCCGTTTCTTGAAGATGAAATTATTCGAGGGTACACGGACGAAATGAGAGATTTTATAGAATCTGTGTATTATCACAGGATGCCGAAATCAGGATTTGAACTTGCTTATGATACCGTAAAAATCATTTATGCTGCATATAAGTCCGCGGAATTAAAAGCACCGGTAGAATTGTGAAAGGATGCATAGGGAATGAAGCTGATTCAGAAAATTCCACAAGTTGAAGAGTTATGCGGAAAATATCCTATCTCAATAGAGGAGCAGAAAAAGAGAGAAAACCTACTGTTTGAGGTGCGTGAAATACTGGCTGGAAAATCTGAAAAAAAAATAATAATTGTGGGTCCCTGTTCTGCGGACAGGGAAGATGCTGTTATGGAATATGTATATTTGTTGGCTGAACTTCAAGATCGTGTCAGAGATACATTCTTATTAATTCCAAGAGTATATACTGGGAAACCGAGGACAAGAGGTGATGGGTATAAGGGAATGATCCATTGCCCTGAACCATCCACCGGACATGACGATTTGGTGTCAGGTCTCATAGCGGTTCGAGAACTTCATCAACATATAATTAAAGAAACGGGGATGTATGCTGCGGACGAGTTGTTGTATCCGGGTTTATGCTCTTATGTTTCAGATTTACTTTTGTATGTAGCTGTTGGTGCACGGTCGGTAGAGAATCAGGAACACCGGCTTGCGGCAAGTGGCTTAGATATACCTGTTGGAATGAAAAATCCATCCAGCGGAGATCTTTCAGTAATGTTGAATGCTGTTTCGGCAGCACAGCGGAGTCAAAGGATTTTGGTGAATGGCTGGGAGGCAGAAACTGAGGGTAATACATTTGCTCATGCTATACTTCGCGGGTATATCAATATTGCGGGAGATAATGTACCTAATTATTATTATGAAAATTTGATAAAATTGCATGATGCATACTACAGACAAAATCTCAAAAATCCTGCTGTTATTATAGATTGCAATCATTCTAATTCAAATAAGCAGTATATGGAACAAGGCAGGATAGCTGAGGATGTGTTTAACACATGCGGCCGGAGCAAGTCAATTAATCAGTTGGTTAAAGGGATAATGATTGAAAGCTATCTTGAGGATGGCTCACAGTTGGTGGGGGAGGGAATCTATGGTAAATCTATAACAGATCCCTGCCTTGGGTGGAGAAGAACAAAGTTGTTAATTTTAAGCTTGCAGGATAAAATGGCGTGAGAAATGAAGAATGTGTTAATTAGTGGGAGAAATGAGTATGAGATTATGTGAACGTGCAATTAATTTTATACAGGTAATGAATGAGGATGGTGCAGTAAGATTATGCAGTTGGCTCAAAGATGGCGGCGTTATTGGCTATCTTACCAAAAACTCACTAGATGAGATTTATCATAGTGATGAAGCGAGATTGATACAGGAAATGCATGCCTGTGGAGATCATTCTAATTGTAATCCGAATCAGTGCCCATATGTCGCTAACAATACTGTAGATGTGGTTTCTGTTGATATAGATGAAATTCCAAGTTATCCGGAAGCTTTGTATCTGGCTTATGAAAATGTATGTAATTATCGTTGTATAATGTGTGGTATTCCCGATTGCATGGCAAAATCGGATGCAAAAATATTGGAGGATAAGTATGCCAAAATTGACATGGAACTTAAAAAGGCATTGCCTCATGTTAAACATATAAGTGCAAATGGACTTGGGGAGTTGTTTGTGAGCAAACATACGCTCAAGCTTCTTTCTGAGTGGGAACCACTAGCCGACCCCGGTGAAATATCTGTAACACTTGAGACCAATGGTTCCCTGTTTGATGAAGCACACTGGAAGCAAATAGCCAATCTGGGAAAATATAAGCTTTCGGTAGCAATAACAGTACTTAGTTTTGAAAATGATATATACCAGGAGCTTTCGGGAACGACCCAATCAATAGATAAACTGATAGATAATTTGCGATATGTTAAATCACTTCGTGAAAAAGGCGTTATCAACTGCTTGGAATTAGCAACCGTTTATCAGGACAAAAATTATAAACAGCTGCCTGAATTTTCCAAACGGTGTATTGAGGAATTTGGAGCAGACAGTGTACGCTTGCGTCCTTTTGATCCATGGGGTGAAGCGGGTATGAGAGAATGGCTCATGGATGTACGCAATGTTTATCACCCACATCACAATGATTTTCTGGAAGTGATGAAGGATCCCATATTATCTCATCCCAAGGTTCATGATTGGGGTGGAGGAAGAGATAGTGGTTTGGGACTGGAGCCATATGTGAAAACCAGGACAATGTTTGCCATTATGAGCAGTATTTTTTGTGAGGATCTTTTTTTGAGCAGGGTTAAAACATATTGTGCCGGAACAAAAATTGTCATATATGGGATGACGGTTGTAGGGAAAGCAATTGTAAGCCGCCTTCAAAACAATTATGAAGTTGTATATTGTCTTGACAGGAAAATGGATGGATTATTGTATGCAGGTGTTCCTATTTATGGGATTAATCATTTTGAGGATCTTGATAAGGATGTGACTGTGATTATTGCATTACATTGGAGTGAGGATGTAATTAAAGCAATGCTTATTAAAGCAGGATACAGAGGTAACATATTGAGAATTGTGGATTTGACTGGAGAAAAATAAGTGGAAAAGTCATATGAAGTCAGTATAATATGCAACACATACAATCAGAAATCATATCTGGAAAAGGCTATCGAAAGCATGCTGGCGCAAAAGACATTCTTTGATTATGAGATTATTATTCATGATGATATGTCAACAGATGGAACAATTGATATTATCAGAAAGTATGCATCAGCTTACCCGGAAAAGATCAGGGTAATTTATGAGCAGAAGAATCAATATTCCAAGGGGGCTGATTTTATCTCGCCAATGATAAAGGATATTGCAAAAGGCAAGTACATTGCCATGTGTGAAGGAGACGACTTCTGGATTGACGAAAATAAACTTCAGCTACAGCGAGATGCCTTGGAAAATCATCCGGAATGTGATATGTGTGCATGTTGGGGATGTACGGTTACTGAGGATGGAAAAAGAGAAATAAGCCAAATTCGCCCCAGGATGGAAAATGGTATTTTATCTGCAGAAAGCGTGATTTTAGGTGGAGGACAATATCTTGTAACGGCTGGACTTTTCTTTAGAAGGCAAATGTATGAGAATATGTTGAAATTTGAAAAGATCACTCCACTGGATTATGTGCTACAGATAAAAGGTTCTCTGCGCAGTGGGATATTTTATATTGATAAAAAGATGGCAGTTTACAGAAGATATGCTACCGGTTCATGGACGAATGATGTTTTACTAAATAAAGAGAAATTAAAAGTTCAATGGGATATAGAGAAAAAATTACTTAAAACACTGGATTTAGATACAAATGGAAAGTATCATGCAATAATCACAGAGAGGATGAAGGCTTATATTTCATTTGAAGAACAGATGGAATCCAGACAAGAAGACATATTGGGAATCATGCGGAAGTATAATTTTCAATGTTATATCTGGGGAATGGGAAGAAGAGGAAAGAGCCTTGAGAATTTCTTTAGTAGGCATAATGTAAAAATAGATGGCATTTGTGACCTGGTGAATACTGATATAGGAAAAACCACAGAGTATGGTAACAAAATTTTCCATACGGAAGATGTATTTAAGCATGCAAAAGTGATTCTTGCTTCAACAAAATGGGCATATGAAGATCTTATTAAAACAAATTTTGCAGGAAAAATAATTGATTTTCAACAATATATGCCTTATGGGTAAAAACTATGTTTAATTATATCATTGTCCAGGCCGGAGGCAAGGGAACGCGGCTAGGATATTTAACAAAAAATAAACCTAAAGCACTTGTACCAGTGAAGAATCTGCCAATGATATTTCATCTTTTTCGGAAATATCCGGATAAGAGGTTTGTGATCATTGCGGATTATAAGAGAGAAGTTCTTAAGAAATATATGAGATGTTTTGCTGATGTAAAATATCAAATAGTGGATGCAACCGGAACAGGGACATGTTCTGGAGTGGGAAAGGCAATAGATCTTATTCCGGATAATGAGCCATTTATGCTGATTTGGTCGGATCTTATTTTGCCTGAGAATTTTAGAGTGCCAGAGGAATATTTGGATTCGGCAAATGCAACAACATGGAAAAGTCAGAAAGAGGATTGTAAAACGCAGTTGAATGATTATATTGGTATTTCGTCGACTTTCCCTTGTAGATGGAAGTATGAAAATGGTGCATTTGCGGAGGAAGCTTCTGTTGAACATGGTGTGGCAGGTTTTTTTCTTTTCCATGATAAATCAACCCTGTCAGGTGTTCCGGAAAGTGGAGAATTAGTTCGCTGGATGCAGGGAAAAGGAATGCATTTTGAAGAAATCAGTCTTGCTGGAACGAAAGAATTTGGACTATTAGAGGAATATGAAAAGCTTGAGAACATTAAGACCAGACCATTTAACCATATTACAGTAGATGGCGATGTGTTAGCGAAAGAACCTTTGGATACCCAAGGAGAATATCTTGCTAAAAGAGAATGCGCCTGGTATAAAGAAGCGCAGAAAAAGCATATAAAAGGGATTCCGAATATTTATGAGTTAAACCCTTTGAAGATGGAAGTTATTCATGGAAAGAATATCTATGACACTGGAACAGAAAGTGATGAGAAACATCGGATTTTAAGTGGTCTTGTGGATATTTTGAAGAAATTACATAAATCGGAAGAGGTTCCGGCAGATAGTTTTAGTGTAAAAGAAGCATATTTTTACAAGACAATGTCTCGGCTTTCACAAATAGAAGATCTTGTTCCGTTTGGCCGTGAAAGATATATCCGTGTAAACGGACGTGTGTGCCGGAATGTGTTTTTTTATAAGGATAAATTGGAATATGCGCTTGAACAGCTGAAATGTAGCCATTTTTCTTTTATTCATGGTGATTGCACCTTTTCAAACCTGATGTTAAGGGAAAACGGGGAGCCTGTACTGATAGATCCAAGAGGATATTTTGGTTTTTCGGAGCTGTATGGGGATGAACGCTACGATTGGGCGAAGCTATATTATTCCATTGTCGGAAATTATGATAGGTTTAACTTAAAGAAATTCTCTCTGGATATTGGAGAAAATGCTGATGAAGGAGTGAAGCTTATAATAGAATCTAGCGGCTGGGAGGATATGGAGGATAAATTCTTTGACCTGACCGGTGCCATAAGACAGGATATTAAATTGCTTCATGCTATTATCTGGCTCAGTCTTACAACCTATGCATGGCAGGATTATGACTCAATCTGTGGGGCCTTTTATAATGGATTATATTATCTGGAGGAAGTGTTATGAATTCTTATTTTGAAAAGGAGCTAAAGGAAATAAAGGCTTCAATCCATTCTCTTAATGAAGTTGTATTTGAACATTGGGTGGAGGAAGGGGTGCAAACGATAAATACAGGCCATAAAATCATTGTATCTGGTTTGGGGAAGAATGTGCCAATATGCGAGAAGTTTGTTGGTTCCATGGTAAGTGTTGGTATGGATGCAGCATTTCTACATACAAATTCTGCCGTACATGGTGATATGGGAATTGTTAAGGATGGTGATATGGTTATCATCCTCACGAAAAGCGGCGAGACATCTGAATCTATTTACCTTGCAAGGCATCTGAAGAAAAGAAGAGTAAATATTTGGCTGCTTACTTTTGAAGCAGAGAGCACGCTTACAAGGGAGATTTCTAACTGTGTTATTCTTAAACTGGAAGATGAGGGGGATATGTGGAATATTATGCCGAATAATTCTACTACCATAAACTTGATTATCCTGCAGGGACTATGTATGCAGATTGCAAAAAGGCGAGGAATTCAGATAGAGGAATTCAGAAGAAATCATCCAGGTGGACATATTGGCGAGGTGCTGTCAAATGGTTCATGGCATGAATGAGAAAATCCAAAACGACCTTAATACATATGATCTGATTCTGTTGGTGGACAGTAATGATCATTTGTCTGTGGGTGGTCTAATGGGAAATTTGCTAAACTCACAGGCCTTCCGCAAGTCTGAAAAGAAAATTCTGGTTCTTCCAGCTGAAAAATACAAGGATTTGGTTTTGTTATATTATACATATGAATTTTCAGACCGCTTCAAAGTTATTGGAAGAAGTAATCAATATGGCAGTCTTTTTAATTATATAGATAATGGATTACTTACAGAACAGGAAGTTTTCGAGTTGATATTACGGTGATAATGATGGATATGATATACAAGGAAGAATTGAAAACAACTTTAAAGAAATGTGTTCAAAATGGTGAATTGACAGATAAGAAGATATATTTGTTTGGACATTGTGAGGCAACGCTGACTCTTTCCGACATGTTGCTTGAGTATGGCCATAAGCCCGTGGCAATCATGGATAACAATGTTGAGAAATGCGGGATTTCGTATAAGGATATTCCGGTACAGAAACCGGATCTGATTTTAGAAGAAGATTCAGAGAAAACAATTGTACTTATTGCAACAAGATTCTATGAATCTATGAAGGCACAGCTTAGCAAATTGGGATTTACAGGGGAAGTTAGGAAGCTTGTTGATTACAACACTTATGCAGAGTATTCACTTTCTGGAGATGTTGTTTTGCAGAAACGGGAAAGACTAAGGCGAGGTGAAGAGATTCTGGCGTCCTTGCGGAGGAAATATCCTGAACACTTTCTGGTATTTTGTCCGTTTCGGGCATTGGGTGATATTTACTTTTGTATGTCTTATCTACCTGAGTTTATGAGAAAACGAAGGGTAAGTAAATGTACTATATGCGTTGTAGAAAGAGGGTGTAGGGAAATTGTATCTCTGTTTGGTGAGTATCCTGTAGAGATGATAGAACAGAAGAAAATGGATAAAGCTGTGCAGGCATGTTTGTATGAAAATAGATATGATACCTTTGTAGCCCATCAGGATAGACCATATGTAGTGGATTTAAACCGAGCGCTTTATTTAAAAAAGATACCACTTGAAAAGATTTATTGTTGTGGTGTATTTGGCTTGCCAATGGAAACAAAGCCTGCTCAACCTGTGAACTGGGAGGAATATTCGGGAAACAGCAAGATAGAGAAAGGAAAGGCAGTGATCCTTTCACCATATGCAAAATCAGTGACACCACTTTCTGGTAACATGTGGGAAGAAATTGTTGAAGATTATAGAAGAAAAGGTTATCAGGTTTTAACGAATGTGGCGGGTGATGAAAAGCCGTTGGAGAGTACTGAACCAATCAACCCAAGGTTATCGGAAATGAAATCTGCAGTGGAACATGCAGGTACATTTATTGGAATTCGTAGTGGACTTTGTGATGTGATACGCACGGCAGACTGTAGGAAGGTGGCACTTTATCCGGACTACCAATATTGCGACACACAGTGGAAATCCATAGATATGTATTCTATAGAAGGATTTGAAAATATTGTGGTAAAGGAAAAATTCAAGTGGAAGAAAAATTAATCTTATCAACGCTTCCAAAGACATGGATATTTGATTTGGATGGAACATTACTGAAACATAATGGATATAAGATTGATGGACAGGATAAGATTCTTTGCGGAGTGAAAGAATATTTCGATAAAATCTCGGTGGAGGACAGAATTCTGATTTTAACATCCCGGACAGATGAATGTAAACCGATGACATTAAAATTTCTGAAAGAAAAGGGGATCCGTTATGATGAGATTCTTTTCAATATGCCAATGGGAGAACGGATTGTGGTAAATGACAGGAAACCATCAGGAATTGATATGGCTGTGGCTGTCAATGTGGATAGGGATCATTTTACTGTTCCGAAAATTCAATGTGAATTATAAAGTCATATATATGCAAGCTTTTTCTGTGGATTCACAATCCATTGTTCCTGAACATCAGCGGTGTGATGTTTAAAGATATTTTTCCCGTAATCTATTTGCGGATCCCAGGGGGAGTTACCTGATGTACGCAAAAAAATACTTGCAATCTTCCCGGTCTATGGTACAATGGGTGGGACAATTGAATAGTGAGAGGATTATCGAAGAGGAGAAGAGCATCAATGAAAAAGTTTTTCAGTTTACTTTTTGTGACGCTTCTGACAATGGCTGTACTGGGCGGATGCGCAGACGGCACAGGGGAGTCTTCGGAGGATAATACCTCTACGGAGTCCGGCACAAGTTCAGAGGGGAGTTCTTCCCAGGAAAGTCCTGAGGAGGAGAGTTCTGCCCAGGAGAATACTGGTGAGGGAGAACAGGAAAACCCTTCGGAGGAATCCGGCTCCATTGTTGTAGGAATACAGCAGGATATCGACAGTCTTGACCCTCACAAAGCGACGGCGGCAGGAACTAAGGAGATTTTATTCAACATTTTTGAAGGCTTGGTGAAGCCTGATGAAAACGGCGGCCTGATTTGCGCGGTTGCCAGCGATTACAGCATCTCAGAAGACGGATTGGTATATACCTTTACGCTTCGGGAGAATGTAAAGTTCCACAACGGCAAAGTCGTGACGGCTGAGGATGTGAAGTATTCCCTGGAGAGGGTATCGGGACTGTTGGACGGCACCCCCCTGATCTCCACCATGAGTACCATCACAGCCGTGGATATTTTGGATGAAAAGACGGTCCAGGTGACGGTAGGAAATGCCAACACAGAGCTGATCTACAGCTTTGTGGCTGCGATTATTCCCGCAGACAGTGGGGAGGAGGAAGCGGCGGTTCCCATCGGCACAGGACCGTTTTCTTATGTATCCTACAAGCCCCAGGAGGGGATCATCCTGGCGAAGAATCCTGACTACTGGCAGGAGGGTCTGCCCTATCTGGACGAGGTGAATTTCAAGATTGTGGGCAGCGCCGATACGGCGCTTCTGGAGCTTCAGGGAGGCACCATCGACATCTATGCCTACCTGACGGATTCCCAGGCTCAGGCTCTGGGAAACACCCACCAGGTGGCGGCATCCCCTTCCAATGTGGTGCAGGCCCTGTTCCTGAACAATACGGTGGCACCGCTGGATGACGTGCGTGTGCGCCAGGCCATTCTGTATGCCCTGGACAAGGAAGCTGTGAATGATTTTGTGGGAGGCGGTGCCGGCACACTGATCAGTTCTGCCATGCTGCCCACGCTGAAGGATTACTATGTGGACCTGAACGACACCTATGGCACCACAGCCAATGTGGAGAAGGCCAAAGAGCTGTTGACGGCGGCGGGATATGCGGATGGATTTGACCTGGAGATCGCTATTCCTTCCAACTATGAGTTCCACATGCAGACCGGTGAGGTGGTGGTGGAGCAGTTGAAGGCAGTGGGCATCCGGGCCACCATCAAGGCGGTGGAGTGGAGTACCTGGCTGGAGGAGGTCTACAACGGCCGTCAGTATGCTGCCACCATCAGCGGTATCACCTGTGACATGACCCCGGGCTATCTGCTGAACCGGTTCCAGAGCACATCCAAGAAGAATTTCATCAACTTCTCCAGCCAGGAGTATGATGAGCTCTATGTGAAAGCCCAGGAGACTCTGGATCTGGCTCAGAAGGCGGAATATTATAAGCAGCTCCAGAAGATACTCTGCCAGGAGGCGGGAAGTGCGTTCCTGCAGGTTCCGGCCAACATGACGGCCATCAGCAAAAGGCTGGAGGGCTACAAATTTTATCCTGTGTATGTGCAGGACATAAGCACGGTGCGCCTGGTGAAATAGCCAGGGGCAGGTGCGTTACATGCGGACTGTTTTCCGGCAGTTTCTGAAGGGGGACAGTTTTTATGAAAAACAAAAGGGGGCGGCAGCATGAAATATGCAGGTAAAAAAATTATCACTCTCATTATGACATTGTTTCTTGTTTCAGCTGCCGCTTTCCTGGCGTTTCAGATCATTCCCGGAGATGTGGTTACGTCCATTCTGGGCACGGAGGCCACCCCTGAGAGGGAGGCGCAGCTGCGGGAGGAACTGGGGCTCAATGACCCGCCTCTGGTGCGGTATTTTCGCTGGATGACAGGAGTGCTGCAGGGGGATTTTGGTGTCAGTTACAGGTACTCCAAAAACATGAGCGAGATGATGCCGGTGGCGGAGCTGATGGGGGATAAATTTCCTGTGACGCTGTGGCTGGCGGCCCTGTCCCTGGGGTTGATTCTTCTGATTTCCATCCCTCTGGGGGTGTTCTGGGCCAGATGCGCAGGGAACAGAGCGGGACCTGTGGGGCGCGTACTGGATGCGGCTCTGGGAGTCGCCACACAGGCTGCCATGGCGGTTCCTTCCTTCTTTCTGGGGATCCTGGTGACTTACTTTTTCGGCATTGTGCTGAAGGTGTTTGTCCCCGGAGGATATGTGAGTTATAAGGAAAATTTCTGGGGATTTCTCGGCTATCTGCTGTTCCCGGCGCTGTCGATTGCTATCCCGAAGATTGCCATGACGGCCAGATTTCTGCGCAGTGCCATGCTGACGGAGATGGGGACGGACTATGTGCGGACTGCATACAGCAAGGGCTGTACCAGGCAGAGGGTCATGTATGGGCATGTGCTGCGGAACGCTCTGATGCCGGTGGTCACATTTCTGGGGATGATCATTGCGGAGATCGTGGCGGGCAGTATAGTGATTGAGCAGGTCTTCGGCCTGCCAGGCATAGGAAGGCTCTTAGTCAGCGCCATCTCCACCAGGGATTTCCCGGTGGTGGAGATCTTGATTCTCTATATTACCTCCGTGGTGATTTTTGTATATTTCCTGGTGGACATTCTGTACAGGATCATTGATCCCAGGATTTCGTGAGGGGAGTGCCAATGAAAAAAAAGAGCAGTGGGAGATGGAACAGCTATTTTCTGGCGGGCCTTGTGATGGCGGGGCTGGTGGTGCTGCTGGGGATTGTGGGACTGTTCTGGACCCCTTACAGCACCACGGCCATGTCGGCGGGAGAGAAGTTTCTGCCGCCGTCCCCGGCCCATATTTTCGGCACGGACAATTTCGGCCGTGACATTTTTTCCCGGGTTATGGCGGGGCTGGGCACCACCGTGGCAATCAGCAGCCTGGTGGTGCTTTTTTCCGGGGCGGCGGGCATTCTGCTGGGGGCCTTCACCGGCTATTTCGGGGGTCTGGCGGATGAACTGGTGATGCGGGTGACAGATGCGGTGAATGGATTTCCCAGCATCCTTCTGACCCTGGTGATTATCAGCATCCTGGGCAGCGGCAGGCAGAATGTCATACTGTCTCTGGGAATAGTGTTTGTGCCTGGGTATGTGCGCATTGTGCGGGCGGAATTCTTACGTCTCAGGGATGCGGATTACATCCGGCGGGCCAGGCTGATGGGGGTGGGAAAGATGCGGATTCTGTTTGTCCATATCCTGCCTAATATTCTCTCCGTATTCTGGGTTTCGGTGATGATTGGGTTCAACAATGCCATCCTGGCGGAGTCCGGCATGAGCTATCTGGGCATAGGGGTGCAGCCTCCGGACGCCAGTCTGGGGATGATGCTGTCGGATGCCCAGGGCTATCTTCAGTCGGCTCCCTGGTACGCTCTGGCGCCGGGTCTGACAATTGTGTGGCTGGTGCTTGGCTTCTCCCTGCTTGGGGAGGGCATACGGCGGTGGCAGGGGTAGGCGTTTTGGCAGGAGGCGGTGCAGTATGATAAAAATAGAAGATCTGTCCGTTGCTTTCGGGAGTACGGAAGTGGTAAAACATGTGAGTCTTGACCTGGCTGACGGGGAGATCCTGGGGGTGGTGGGAGAGTCCGGTTCCGGCAAATCCGTCACGGCCCTGACCCTTATGGGGCTTGCCGCGGATACAGCCCGAGTCACCACAGGAAGGATCCTTTTTGACGATGTGGTGCTGCAGCAGGCAGGGCGGCCCTGTCCCAGGGCCCTCTACCGGGAGTATCAGGGGGCCCGGATGTCCATGGTGTTTCAGGAACCTATGACTTCCCTGAATCCCTCCCAGAAGGTGGGCAGGCAGGTGGAGGAAGTGCTGCGGCTCCACAGCAGGCTGCCCCGGGAGGAGCGCCGGAAAAAGGTTCTGGAGACATTTGCGGCGGTGGGCCTGGGGGAGGCAGAGCGAGTCTATGCAAGCTACCCTCATCAGCTCTCCGGGGGCATGCGGCAGAGAGTGATGATCGCCATGGCGGTGATCCTGCACCCCAGGCTGATTGTGGCGGATGAACCTACCACTGCCCTGGACGTGACGATCCAGACCCAGATCATTGAACTGCTCCGGCAGATTAACAGGGAGCAGAAAAATGCCATGTTGTTTATCACCCATGACCTGAATCTGGCCAGAAGGATCTGCCGCCGGGTGGCGGTGATGAAGGATGGCTGTGTGGTGGAGCAGGGGACGGCGGAGGAGATTTTTGAGCATCCACAGCAGGAGTATACCAGAAGGCTGATTGAGGCCGTGCCGGGAAGAAAAAAGAAAATTCAGGTGTGCGAAAAGGAAGAGATCCAGGGCAGAAAGCCCGGGGAGAACTTCCGGGATCAAACCCCGGTTCTGCAGGTGAAAAAGCTGTCGGTGTATTATCAGGACGGCGGAAATCGGTTCTGGCGCAGGGAAAAGCAGTGTGCGGTGCAGGAAGCGGATTTTGCCGTCTATCCCGGGGAGATTCTGGGGCTGGTAGGGGAGAGCGGCTGTGGGAAGACCTCTCTCTCCAAGGCCATTCTGGGTGTGAACTGTCTCACCCAGGGAGAGATTTCTCACAACAGTGTGCGGCCCCAGATGATTTTTCAGGATCCTTACAGCAGCTTAAATCCTTCCAAGACCATCGGGTGGCTGCTGCAGGAACCCCTGCGGGCGGCAGGGGCTCTGGACAGGTCCCTGGCCATGACCGGTGGGGACAGGGAGGCGGCGGCCTATGATATGCTCCGCCGGGTGGGCATGGATGAGAAATATTTTCACCGGAAACCCTCCCAGCTCTCAGGAGGCCAGCGCCAGAGGGTCAGCATAGGTCAGGCTCTGATCACAAAGCCCGGTTTTCTGGTGGCGGATGAGCCGGTGTCAGCCCTGGACGTGACCATTCAGGCCCAGATTATGGAGCTGCTTCAGAGGCTGCAGCAGGAGCTGCGCCTGGCCATTCTCTTTATCTCCCATGATATCAATGTTGTCTATCAGATGTGTGACAGAATCATGGTGATGAAGGAGGGAAGGATTATAGAGATGGGTGACACAGAGGAGATTTTCAGCCATCCCAGGGAGGAATATACAAAACTGTTGCTGCGGAGTTCCTAGTATAACCCACAACAATTACCACTATGTTTCTCGAAGGATAAATTTACTGTAAGGCGGAGGCATTGTAAACAATAACCTAAGAAAAAACAGCAGCCGGTATGAGCGGGCTGCTGTTTTTTCTTAGGTTAATGCAGAAGTTTCCAGAGCCTGCGCCCTGTCAGAACCGCCAGATACAGGCACAGGACAGCCCCGCAGCAAAGCCCTGTGAGAGCGGCGAAAGAGGTGAACTGAGAGCCGTTTTTCTGCAGCCCCTTGTTCAGGAAAGGAATTCCCAGGACAAAGGCGAAATACCAGAAAAGGGGCGGCAGGCATCTGCGGAGGAAGCCGGCCAGGACATCTGTCAGGGCATTGCATCCTGCCGGGGCCTGGGAGCAGGAGGAATCGGTGCTGTCCTGAGGGGCGCTGCTTCTCTGAAAAAAATATCCTCCCAGGCGGTATATGGTCAGAAGAGAGACAAAATAGACCAGGACGCCAATGGCAGTGTGGAGCTTTTCAGGGGTCAGGAAGCAGCGGGGAGAATCGGCTCCGCTCAGCCTTGCCTGGGCCAAAAGGGCGGGCAGGTAGATGGCTGCAATGATGCGGAGGCCGTTTACAAAAATGGCTGTCAAATAGGACAGGGGCAGGCAGGCGGCGGTCCAGAGGAACCCCTTCCTGCTTCTGGAGGAGGGAGTCCCATTCCCTGCGGCCCGGTGTACAAAAGAGAAGAGCAGAGTGGCCATGGTGATAAGCATAAACTGCACTCCTGAGCAGGAGGGGGCGATGAGAATCCGCAGGCTGTGGTTTACATAGCCCTCCCCGGGAAGGTAGGCAAAAGAAATTCCGCTTAAGAGCGTCACCCACCCTGCGGTGGGACCCAGAATCCAGCGCAGCTCCTGGCAGTCTGCCCTGCTGTAAAAAAGTTTTATGCCAAGAAGAATCAGAAAGCCAGTCAGGTAGAAAGCCAGGTTCTTCCTGAGAAACCGGCCGGTCTTTTGAAGGGTTGCCGGTACATTCATGGGCATGCCCCCTGTTCTTTTGCCGCTCCCCTCTGTTGTGCCTTTCGGCGCAGCAGAGCCAGAAGGGGAACGGCCGCCGCAGCCAGGAGGAGAAGGAGTTCACCGGGCTCTGAGTAGGCAGAATATCCGCCGCCCACGGCCAGGTTGGATACCTGGAGAGGAAGGGGCTGGGCCTGGTCCACATGGGTGCTCTCTCCGCCGGCGTTTCTGACGGTGTCAATGACGGCGATGAAGGAGGTGTAAGGGGTGGTCATGCTGTAGGCAAGGCCGATCTGGGTGATCTCCTCTTTGACGGAGGAGTCATTCCTTACACTGCCGTATCCTGCCAGCTTATCCAGCCTTGTGCGCGCCCAGAGGTAACGGAGGGCTTCGCTCTCTGTGTCTACCGAAGTGTCATTAATTGAGATTTCCTGGACATAGTCTTCGCCTCCCGTTTTTCCGGTGACGGTGATGGTGCCCCCAGGCTCCCCCTTCCACTTTCCAAACAGCACAATGGGTTTCTGGGCGTAGAGGATGGAGGGAGTGGAGGGCTCCACGTCGTAGACCTCAAAATCGTCATAGTCAATCTTAATGTCGGTCAGAAGAGGCGATCCAATGTAGGTACAGAAGCGTTCCGCCGCGTCTGCCGCATCCTGGGAATCGGTGACAATAAAGCTTTCTCCCAGACCGGACTGAGCGATTCCCTTGATGAGGTAATCGTTTACGGAGGAGCCGATGCCGAAGGAGAAAAAGTCTGCACTGTCCATGTTTGCGTTGATCATGTCAAAAATCTCCGTCTCATTGGACACATAGCCGTCGGTGATAATTACAATGCTCCGGGCGGTGTCCTCCTGCTCCGGTATGGCGATGGCCTCCCTGACGGCGGGAAGTATGGAGGTTCCTCCGCCGCCCTCTTCCCGGTTGATCAGATCCAGAGCTTCCTTTACGTTCTCGGAAGTGGCAGGAAGGGACTTCCGGGAGAGGGGGATGGGGTTGTCAGCAAAGAGAATCAGGTTAAATGTATCCGTCATTCTAAGGCTTGAGACCAGGTCCCGGATAAGGTCTTTGGCGGTGTCCAAGGGATAGCCGTACATGGAACCGGACACATCCAGGACAAAAATATACTCCCGGGGAGGGATGTCCTCCGGCTCAAACCGCTCCGGGGGCTGTATGGTCAGCATGAAAAAATTCTCCCCGTCCGGGGCGCCGGTGCTCTTTTCTTTCTGGCGGGCCAGCACAAGGCCGCTGTGCACTTCCTGGCCGGTGAGCTTATACTTCAGGATGAAATCCCGGTTTCCTGCATACTCTTCCGGGTTTGCCAGGGTGATCCTGGCCTGGGAGTCGCCATCTTTGGAGACATTGATCTCATGGGACTTGCAGGAGATCTCCGTCAGTGGTACGCCGGTGGAGAGATTAACGGTAATATGATATTCCCCCGGGGGAAGCACTCCTTCCTCCAGGTAGGGGGAGGCGGCCCACTGGTCATCCCTGTCCTGGGAATTTTCCGAAGACTGAAGGGGAATGTAGCGGGGGCCTGTCACAGTGGGGAAGATAAACTCGTAAGTGCCCTCGGCAGGCGTAATCAACTGTGTGTAGTGGAGCTCAATGCAGGCCGTGTCCCCAGGCATGATATTGGCCACATCCATGGTAAAGACATTAGGCCTTTTCTGTTCCAGAAGGGAGGCGCTTTTTCCCTCGCTTTTGGCTTCGGTGAACTCTGCCCTGGCCTCTTCCTTTTCTTTGATCCGGGCGGTGACTATCTGGTTTCCGATCTGCATGTTCATGCCGTGGACACTTACGTCCGAGGAGGTGGGGAACACATACCTGGCGCTGATGGGGGTAGATCCTTCGTTTGTATAAGTCTGGACCACATAGGTTTCTGCAATGATACCGTTGATATTGACGGTCACATGGGTGGATTTTAAGGGAAAAGTATCCACATCAGAATCTTCACTGTTAACGACAAAATAAGGGGCAAGAAGCCGCTCCTCCTCTTCCGTTTCTCCGGCGGGTTTTCCCTTTGGAGAAATTGCGCTGCTTTCCTTTATGCAGGTAAGTTTTTCCCCCGGAATTTTTTCCTCCCCGGTGCTTATTTTGCGGAAATTTTCTCCGGGAAGAGACTGACTGCCGGCAGCCAGAGACGAGGAGCCCTGGGCGGCCGCCAGAAGCAGGGCCAGGGCCAGGCAGAGTCCGTTTTTCTTTTTTGACAGCATGTTTTTCATCAGAATGTACCTCCGTTTCCTGCTTTCAGAATACAACGGCAATGCACATAAAATACATCAGATTTCCATCATTTTTGCAATATTTTCTGCTATTCTGCATCATTTCTGCATCATTTGCGGTCTCCTGCACAGTTTCGGGCAGGGGCCATGCACAGGGGACGGAGCAGATGCATATGATGGCACAAAGACGCTGTCTGGAAGGACTGTCTATGGAAAAAGATACAATGCCGCTGACGAATCACTGCAGTATGGCCGGTATAAGGCCCGCCATGCTGGATCTGCCCTACCCGCCCATGCAGGTCAGGTGCAGAAACCAGGAGTACGCTGAACTGCTGGCCTGCGACTACTGTGGATCGGTGTCGGAGCTGTCCGCCATCACCCAGTATATCAACAATGAAAACCGTCTCTGCCTGGAAAACTGCAGTATTGCCAGGACCCTGCTTGGGATCGCCATGGCGGAAATGATGCATCTGCAGAAGCTGGGAGAACTGATTCAGCTTCTGGGAGGAGAGGTGAGTTTTTCCGCAGGACAGCCCGGGGGTAAGAGGCAGATGTGGACGCCGGCCTGTCTGGATCTTCCCCAGGGCACCGAGAAGATGCTCTGCGCAAATATAGAGGCGGAAAAGGCGGCCATTGCCCAGTACAAGGCCCATATGCAGAGGATCGGGGATCCCTGTGTGAATGGGGTGCTACGGAGGATTATCCGGGATGAGGAGTACCATATTATGCTCCTGCAGATTATGCTGCAGGATATGCAGGTGATGCAGCAGAATATGTAGGCAGCGCTGCCGGCTGCCTTTGGGACAGGGTGGAAAAGGGGACATACTTTTGGGCCCCCGGGCATAGAATTGCAGTGCAAACAAGCTTGGGGGAGGTTTTTGTGTGTTTGAACAGTGCAGCATCGAAGAAACCATAGATAAACTGAAAAGCGATGGACACATGGGTCTCACCGTGGGAGAGGCAGGGGAGCGTCTGCGGAAATTTGGCAGGAACGAGATGAAAGCCTCCAGGAAAAAAACGATTTTCGAGTCCTTTCTGGAACAGCTGTGCGACCCTCTGATTTATGTGCTGCTGGTGGCTGCGGTGGTCTCTGTGCTGCTGGGAGAGATCAGCGATGCCGTTATCATCGGTGTGGTGGTGGTGCTGAACGCGGCGGTGGGTATGCTGCAGGAGGGAAAGGCCAGGAAAGCCCTGGAATCTCTGAAAAAACTCACCAGTCCCAGGGCGGTGGTGGTCCGGGAGGGCAGGCCCATGGAGACGGCCGCAGCGGATCTGGTAAAAGGAGATCTGGTCTGCCTGGAGGCGGGATGCCAGGTGCCTGCGGACATGCGTCTGGTGGAGACTTCCGGGCTGAAGATTGAGGAGTCCGCCCTCACAGGGGAGTCACTGCCCATGGAGAAGGAGGCCGGATTTGTGGCGGAGCGGGGAAGACAGATTCCCCTGGGGGACCGGAAAAATATGGCTTATATGTCCACCATTGTCACCTATGGAAGGGGCATGGGCCTGGTAACAGCCACGGGCATGGACACGGAGCTGGGGCAGATTGCCGCCATGATCACAGAGAGCAAAGAGGAGATGACGCCCCTGCAGAAGCGTCTGGGAGAGTTGGGGAAAGTGCTGAGTTTCCTGTCCCTGCTGCTCTGTGCCGCTCTCTTTGTGATTGCTGTGTTGCAGCATCGGAATGTGCCTGAGATGCTTATCACCGCCATCTCTCTGGCTGTGGCGGCAGTGCCGGAGGGACTTCCCGCAGTGGTGACAATCTGTCTGGCGCTCAGCGTCACCCGGATGGTAAAAGCAAATACCATAGTGAGACGTCTGCCCTCTGTGGAGACCCTTGGAGCGGTGAGTGTGGTCTGTTCTGACAAGACGGGAACTCTCACCCAGAACCGGATGACTGTGGAAAAATGCTGGCTGGACGGCAGGGTGAGAAGTGCGCAGGACTGCGCCCCGGCTCTCTGCCCGGATTTTTACTATGGAATGATTCTGTGCAATGATGCCAGCAGGGGCGGGGACAGCAGGATGGGAGATCCCACGGAGCTGGCGCTGCTGGATCTGGGGGAGTCTTTTGGTATCAGGAAGGAGGAGCTGGCCAGACGGTTTCCCAGGGTGGATGAGATTGCCTTTGACTCCGACCGGAAAATGATGACCACACTTCACAGAAGGGAGGGCAGAGCCGGTTCCAGAAGCGCCGCCGGATGGGGGGAACTTCGGGCGGCGCAGCTGTCCGGGTCCTCAGGGGCAGCAGGGCTGGCAGGCTCGGCGGGAATGGCATCCTACACCAAAGGGGCGCCGGACGAGGTTCTGGAGCGCTGTACCCGGATTTTCCTGGAGGGCAGAATTGTGGGGCTTACCCGGCAGCTGCGGGAGAGGGTTATGCAGGCTGTGGAGGAGATGTCAGGGGAGGCTCTGCGGACTCTTGGAGTGGCCATGGGGGAGAATGTCTCCCAGGCCAGGGAGGAAAATCTGATTTTTCTGGGGATGGTGGGCATGCGGGATCCTGCCAGGCCGGAGGCCGCCAGAGCGGTGGCGGATTTTAAGGAAGCCGGGGTTAAGACGGTGATGATCACAGGGGATCACGTGGACACCGCCGCCGCCATCGGCAGGCAGCTGGGGATTGTAGAGCATCCCGGCCAGTGTATGTCCGGACAGGAGCTGGACCGCATGTCCGACCAGGAATTTTCGGAGAAAATAGAGGACATTCGGGCTTTCGCCAGGGTATCTCCGGCACAGAAAGTGCGCATTGTGGAGGGATTTCAGAAGCGGGGAGAGATTGTTGCCATGACGGGGGACGGGGTGAACGATGCCCCTTCTCTGAAAAAAGCGGATATAGGCATCGCCATGGGAAAGATGGGAACGGATGTGGCCAGGCAGGCCTCGGATATGGTGCTCACAGACGATAATTTTGCTACCATCCGCCGGGCTATAGAAGAGGGGAGAGGGGTGTATGAAAATATCAGGAAGTCGGTAATCTTCCTGCTTTCCTCCAATCTGGGGGAGATTGTCACCATGTTCCTGGCAGTGATCTGCGGCCTGGCTTCGCCTCTGAAATCCAGCCATATTCTCTGGATCAATCTGATCACGGATTCTCTCCCCGCCCTTGCCCTGGGGGTGGACAAAAACGACGGGGACAGCTTGATGGGACAGCCGCCCAGAAAGGCTCAGGAGAGCCTGTTTGCCAGGGGTGGATTTGCCTGTACCTGCTTTTACGGGGTGCTGATTGCGGCGGTGAGTCTGACGGCTTTTTTGATGCTTCCCTGTGCGCTGCTGCGGGTCAATGGGTGGAGTGTGACTCCTGTAAATCTGTCCATCATTCTGGACAATGCGGCCGTGCTCTCCAAGGCCCAGACCTATGCATTTACGGTTCTTGGCATGTCACAGCTCTTCCATGCGGTGGGCATGAGAGATGTGCAGAAGTCGGTTTTTTGCATGAATCATTTGGAAAACAAGCTGATGATAGCGGCCGCTGCACTGGGATTTTTGCTGCAGTTTGCGGTGACAGAAGTGCCGTTTTTGGTGCAGGCATTCGGTACATCTCCTCTGTCCTGGAGGGAGTGGCTGCGCCTGGGGATACTATCCGCCGCGCCCCTGGCGGCTCATGAGGTGGCGGTGCTTCTGGGAGGCCGGGGAAAGGCAAAAAAGCGCCGCTCTCACAGGTAGAACAGGGGTAAAAAGAAGGGAGGGATCACGTGACTTTTGGAAGTCTGGGTGATTCCTCTTCTCCGTATGTCAATATGCTGTTATGTCAATGGAGATTCCGGGGAATGTTTTTTTATTTTCTGCTCTCCCGCCATGGGATTCCGTAATGGGATGCTGTACAAAGGACAGAATAATCAAGAAAAAATTACGGGAAATAGTTCTTGCAATATGTTTTGACATGTGTTATAGTGAACTTGCTTCAAAAATTCTTAAATGCGAATTATGTTTTGTCTAAGCATTCGGTTCCGGTATCGGGACCATGAAGTCTGGGCGTTTTGCCTGAAATTTACCAACAATCTATTTTTAGAGGCAGGCAGACGCGGAAAGGGTCTGTCCAGGGACTGCCTGCCCTCATCTAAGGGAGGTATCCGTGGAAGAGACAGCAAAAAAGGAATCAGAGGAAAAGAAACTGAAAGAAAAAGAGCAGGAAAAAGCTCCAAAGTTGCCTGCGGTTCCCGCCACCCAGGGGCTCCATGGGGCTCTTCAGCCAAAGGATATGATTCTCAACACAAAGCTTCCGGACAGCGGCAGCAAGTCATTTTTTGACAATCAGATACTGTGTGCCCAGTTTCTGCGGGATTACATAGACCTGCCCTGTTTAAAGAATGTGCGGCCGGAGGATATTGAGGATGTTTCGGCTCAGTATGTCTCTCTGTTTGCAGAGGAGCGAAATTCGGACAGGGTCAAGCGGGTCAGCGTGGAAGGAACAGAACCGTTTTTTCTGGTTTCTCTTATTGAACATAAAACCAGACCGGATTATAATGTGTGCATGCAGGTATTCCGTTACATGGTCTATATCTGGGAGACCTATGAGCGGGAGGGAGAGAAGCTCCAGAAAGGGGTCTCCAGAAGGGCAGATTTCTGCTATCCGCCCATTTTGCCCATTGTATACTATGAGGGGAGGAAGCATTGGAGCGTTCCCTTGGATTTCCGCAGCCGTATCCGGCAGGGTGAGGCTTTTGGGCTGTATCTGCCCAATTTCCGGTATTATCTGGTGCCTCTGAGAGACTACAGCAATGAGGAGCTTCTTGACAGGGCGGATGAGATATCCCTGTTGATGCTGATCAATAAAATACAGACGAGCAAAGATGTGGCGGCATTCCGAAGTCTGCCTGCCGGGAAGGTGGAGGCGATCCTGCAGCATACTCCCGGGCATGTGGTGGACATCATTGCGGATATATTGAAGGCATTTCTGCTGAAGGTCAATGTCTCTCCGGAGGAGGCAGAGGAGCTCACGGGCAGGGTGAAGGAGAAGAAGATGGCAGAGCTTTTTGAGGACATGGAAAAGATGGACATTCAGGAGGAACGGCGGAGGACGGAAGAGCAGCGGCAAAAAGCGCAAGAACAGTGCAGAAGGGCTGAAAGAGCTGAGGAAGAGGCCGCCAGGACGAGGAAAGCACTTTCTCTGGCCATGGATCACAGTATAGAGATTCTGGTGGAAAGCTATCTGGAACTGGGAGCGCCCAGGGAGGCTGCGGAGCGGGCTGTTGTGAAGAAGTTTGGGCTCGGTGAAGGAGAAGCTGCAGCAAAAGTGGGACATTACTGGGGGAAAGAACAGACAGGCGGTTTTCCCCCAGGCTCATGACCTGCCTTTGCAGGGATCTCAGTATTTTATTTTGCTGTATGCGAGCGGCTGAGGCGGACTGGCATGTTTCCTGGGGACAGGTTCCCGCTTATGAATATCCAGTATTTTCGGCAAAGGGCGGAAAATGATATTTTATACTAAAGATAATGTTTTTTCATACGAGGCTGTGACCGCGTCTATGACGGCGCCCCGGAAGCCGGCTTTCTCCAGTGTTCGGACACCCTGTATGGTGGTTCCCCCCGGAGAGCATACGGCGTCTTTCAGCGCACCGGGATGGCTGCCTGTTTCCAAGGCCAGCCGGGCGGTGCCCGCAAGCATCTGGGCAGCGTATTCCAGGGCCAAAGCTCTTGGCAGGCCGCAGGCTACACCTCCGTCCGCCAGGGCTTCCAGGAAGAGGGCGGCGAAAGCGGGGCCGCATCCGGCCACGGCGGAGCCTGCATCCATCAGCTGTTCTGAAAGAGCAGAAAAACGTCCTGCTTCGTTACAGGCATCCAGAAACTGTTCTTTTTCTGTTTCACTGACATTTTTGCTGCAGGCATACAGAATCATTCCCTCCCCTATGGCGGCGGGGGTGTTTGGCATAATACGGATGACAGGGTAATCTCCTCCTGCCATTTCCTGGATTCTGGCAATTGTCAGTCCTGCCGCCATTGTCACCAGGACGAAAGGCTCCTCCCTGGCAGTCAGCACCGGACGGATTTCTGAGAGCATCTCCTCCATCATCTGGGGCTTGACGCCCAGAAAGATATACTTTGTCTGTCGGGCGACGGAAATATTGTCAGCCTGCCGGGCGCCCAGTTCTGCCGCCAGCAGTCTGGACTTTTCCGGGGAGCGGTTGGTCAGAAAGATCTGTTGTCCCTCCAGCTTACGCCCCACTGCCCGGGCCAGGGCAGATCCCATGTTCCCTGTTCCGATAAATCCCATGGTTATCTTATTGTTCTCTTGATTCATATTATTTCTCCTGCTCCAAAGGAAAAAATCCTCCGTCTTGCATAAAAAGAATTATACCGCGCCATCTGCAAAGTTCCTTCTTAACAGTTCCTGATTAGATGCGAAATTATCTTACCTGTCCTTCTCCGTAAATAACATATTTGCAGCTGGTCAGTTCGCTCAGGCCCATGGGGCCTCTGGCATGCATCTTCTGAGTGGAGATGCCGATTTCCGCCCCCAGTCCGAACTCGCCGCCGTCCGTGAAGCGGGTGGAGGCATTTACATATACTGCCGCCGCATCCACGGTATCCAGAAATTGCTGTGCTCTGAAATAATTGGCGGTGACAATGCTCTCGGAGTGGCCTGTTCCATGGGCGTTGATAAAGTCCACGGCCTCCTCCAGATTTTCTACGGTGCGCACGGCAAGAATATAATCCCCATATTCTGTGTCCCAATCTTCCTCTGAGGCAGGCAGGGCACGGGAGCCCAGAATTGCCAGGGCCCCCTGGTCTGCCCGCAGTTCCACTTGATGCCGGTCCAGAAGCGGAAGGGCTCTGTCCCAGAAAGCTTTCGCCACATCCTTGTGTACCAGGACGCACTCGGCGGCATTGCACACAGAGGGACGGGAACATTTGGCGTTGTACAATATTTTGGCTGCCATATCCAGGTCTGCTCCGCTGTCCACATAGACGTGGCAGACTCCTTCTCCGGTGCGGATCACAGGCACACTGGCCTCTGCGGCCACGGCGCGGATAAGGCCTGCGCCGCCCCGGGGGATCAGCACATCCACACAGCTGTTCAGATGCATCAGTTCCCGGGCAGTCTCCCGGCTGGTGTCCTGGACCAGGCTGACAGAGTCCTCCGGCAGCCCTGCCTGGGCCAGCGCTTCCCGCATCAGTGCGGCGGCGCAGCGGTTGGAGTGAATAGCTTCCCGGCCTCCCCGCAAAATACAGGCATTGCCGGATTTCAGGCACAGTGCAGCGGCGTCCACCGTCACATTGGGCCTGGCTTCATAAATGATAGCGATTACGCCCAGGGGTACACGGCGTCTGCCGATGATAAGGCCGTTGGGTCTGGTGTCCATTCTGTCCACCTGTCCGATGGGATCTGCCAGGGTTATGATCTGCCTGACTCCGTCCACGATTCCGGCGATCCGTTCCGGAGTCAGGGTGAGCCGGTCCAGAAGGGCAGGCCGCATTCCTGCCTCCCTGGCTGCGGCGGTGTCCCTGGCGTTGGCTTCCAGCCATTCCCCCTGTCTTTTGGACAGAATCTCTGCAATGGCTTCCAGTGCGGCGTTTTTCCTGGCTGTTCCAATGGTGGAAAGGATCCGGGAGGCGGATTTGGCCGCCAGACCCTGTTGCTGCAATGTACTCATAAATGTCACTCCTTCTCTGGCCTGGACTTTTTTGCGATAAAACGTGTACCGATATCTTGTCCTTCCACAATATTATAGAGGGTATCCATTTTGGCGCCATTGGCGATAACCATGTCGCAGCCGGCCTCCATGGCGGTGCGTGCGGCGGAGAGTTTTGTGGCCATGCCGCCGGTCCCTCTCCAGGTGCCTGCACCTCCGGCCATTTCCAGGATGTCCGGGGTCAGGGCCTCCACCCGGTGCAGCAGCGTGGCCGTGGAACTGGTTCTGGGATCCGCATCGTACAGCCCGTCAATATCGCTCAGCAGCACCAACAGATCCGCATGGCAGAGCCTGGCCACAACGGCGGAGAGGGAATCGTTGTCTCCCAGCGTCTTCTGGCAGCCGGTTTCAATTTCGGCGGAGGAGACAGAATCATTTTCATTAACCACGGGTATTACACCCATCTCCAACAGGGCGGAAAAAGTTCCCCGCAGATGTTCGGCCCTTCCTGGATCGTCCACATCATTTTCCGTCAGCAGGATCTGGGCGGTGGTCTGGTTATACTCGGCGAAAAACTGATCAAAAATATGCATCATCCTGCACTGGCCCACGGCGGCGGCGGCCTGTTTCATCCGCAGCTGGCTGGGGCGTGACTCCAGGCCCAGCCTGGCTGTACCTGCGGCAATGGCCCCGGAGAATACCAGGATCACTTCCTTTCCCGATCCCCTCAGGTCAGAGAGAATCCGGGACAGATGTTCCATCCGGCGCAGGTTGGGCGCCCCTGATTCATGGGTCAGTGTGGAAGTGCCGACTTTAACTACAATACGCATTTGCTTTTCTCTCAAAGATAGGCCTCCTATGCATAGAATCTTCGACTCAGTATAGCACAGGGCGGCAGAAAAAGGAACCCTGCGCTTTTAACCTGTGCATAGGAACAGGGAAGCAGCAGTCTGGTTGTCACAGGAAGAAAATTCTGTTAGAATATGGTTGTGCCCGGTATGGGCTTTGTCAGCGGGAGGGGATGTTGAGCAGCGTTTTGGCAATTTCCAAGTGTTACAGGGGGTATAGAAAGAGGAGAGATGATGCGGGAAAAAGTGTGGAGCAAGAGAATTCGGGGTATAATGCTGGCGGCGCTTCTTCTGGCAGGCTTAGGAGCCTGCGGGAAGGAAACACAGGGGACAGATCCGTCTCTGGCGGCAGGGGGGACGCATTCGGAGACAGTAACGGAAGAGGCAGCAGAAGGAACAGCAGAAGCGACAGAGAACGCTTCCGGGGCAGAAGAGGGTTCAGAAAGAGAGAATTCTGCCAAAACAGAGCAGGGGGAGGCGGACGTCTCCGGGATTTCTGCAGAGGAAGAAGCGGATCCTCTCTATTCGGTTACGGAAGAAAATGAGAATCCGGATTTTCTGATGGAAGGCCGGCCGGAGGTGCCGTACTGGTTTCCGGAACAGCTTCTGGCATGGGAGCCGGAAAAAGATGAGGATCTGAGATTTCACAGGAGTACTGTGCCCCTGGCAGAGCGTGTGGATTTGTCAGAGCTCGAGACGGTGAACAGTACCCAGAACAGGGATACAAAAGTGATGGCGATATCCATTATGAACAGGAATACAAGCGGGAATACACCCCATGGACTGAACCGGGTGGATGTGAACGCTTTCTCATACTGGCAGTATGTGGACACCCTGGTGTACTGGGGAGGTTCTGCAGGAGAGGGGCTGGTGACGGCGCCTGGGGCGGATGTGGTGGATGCAGGGCACCGGAACGGGGTAAGGGTTCTGGGAACGGTGTTTCTGCCCCAGACATACCATGGGGGAAAGATGGAATGGCTGGAGACATTTTTGACCAGGAATAAGGATGGGAGCTATCCTCTGGCTGACAAACTGGTTGAGGCAGCCCGGGTCTATGGATTTGACGGATGGTTTATCAACCAGGAGACGGAGGGGACGGCCCAGGAGCCGCTGACGGAAGAGCATGGGGCCCGGATGCAGGAGTTTCTGGCCTATTTTAAGGAGCAGGCGCCGGAACTGCAGCTGATCTATTATGACTCAATGACAATAGACGGAAAAATGAAATGGCAGAATGCACTGACGAAAAAGAATATGGCCTTTCTGAGAAAGGAGGACGGAACCAGAATTGCAGACGGGATGTTTATAAATTTTGGGTGGACGGACTCAGGAATGGTCTCCAGTCAGCTGCTGCGGTCCTCGGCGGAGCTGGCCCGGCAGCAGGAGATTGATCCTTATGAGCTCTATGCGGGTATTGACCTTCAGAGCAATGGTTATGGCACCATGGTCAGGTGGAATCTGTTTGAAAATCCAGAGGGAGGAACACACACATCTCTGGGGCTGTACTGTCCCAGCTGGGCTTTTTTTGCTTCCGATTCGGTGGAAGAGTTCTGGCAGAAGGAGAACAGACTGTGGGTAAATGCCCAGGGGGATCCTTCTGCCCAGATACAGGCTGCGGGAGACATTCAGTGGAGAGGAATATCCACCTATGTTGTGGAGCGGACGGCGGTGACGCAGCTTCCTTTTGTGACCAATTTCTCTACGGGAAACGGCAGGGATTTTTACAAAAACGGTCAGCGTATCAGCCGCATGGACTGGAACAATCGGAGCCTTTCCGATATTCTGCCCACATATCGGTATCTCATTGAGGATGGGGAAGGGAACCAGCTTGCGGCAGGCCTGGATATGGGAGATGCCTATTATGGAGGAAGCAGTATTCTGCTTCAGGGCAGCATGGAACAGGGAAAAACGTCCGTGATAAAACTGTATGCCGCCGGACTGCCTCTGGCGGACAGGATGGTATACACAACCACAGCCAAGGCTCTGGGGGCGGAAGTGGCACTGGAGGCGGTGCTGTCTTTTGAGGATGGAACGGAGCTTGTGCTGGAGGGGGACAGGAAAGTGGGCAGTACCTGGACCACAGTGTCCTATGATCTGTCCGGGGCAGGGGGGAAGACGCTTCGGGGGCTCTCTTACAGACTTACGGCGGACCAGGATGTGGCAGGCCTGCAGCTGCGACTGGGCAATATCACCATGGCGGAGGAAGGAACCCAGGGACAGACTTTGGTTCGGGATCTGCAGGTGCTGGACAGCGAGTTTGACCAGGAAGGAAGATATGCGGGAGTGCGGCTGGCCTGGGGGGCAGATGGACCTGCCCATGTGTTCGAGGTGTATCGGGTCAATGAGGATGGGAGGAGATCCCTTTTGGGTGTGTCTAACACGGACAGCTTTTATGTCCATGGGCTGCCCCGGATCCAGGGGATGGAACAGACAGTTTTCCAGGTGGTGCCGGTGAATATTCTGGGGGAGGAAGGGGAAGGTGCCCTGACTTTCGTGGAGTGGCCGGATGCCCAGGCGCCAAGAGTGGATTTTGCCGCGGAGGTGACTCTGGCAGCGCCGGGGGAGACCATTGCTTTCCACAGTATCTGTTCCCAGGAGGTGAGTAAAGTGTCCTGGTCATTTCCGGGAGCGGAGACAGAGAGCAGTGAGGGAGATACGGCCACGGCCACCTATTCAAAGGAAGGCGTGTATGCAGTTTCCGTCAGGGCGGAAAATGAAGCCGGAACCGGTGAGTCCTCCCGTGAGGGATATATTGTCATCACGCAAAAGGCTTCAGAGGGACTGGCTCTTCTGTCCCAGGGAGCGGCTGTGGAAGCGGATTCCTATGTGAACGAGCAGGAGAGGCCGGAGTTTGCCGTGGACGGGGACAGGTCAAGGAAATGGTGTGCGGTGGGAAGTGCACCTCATGAGCTCACACTGGATCTGGGAGAGGTGCACACCGTCAGCGGAGTGAAGCTGTACCACGCACAGGCGGGAGGTGAGGGCGAGGATATGAACACGGAGGCATACACCATCTTCACGAGCCTGGACGGTGAAAGGTTTGACGAAGCGGTGCGCGTAACCGGGAATACCGCCGGTGAGACAGAGGACGCCTTTGCGCCGGTGGAGGCACAGTATGTGAGGCTGGTGGTGGATAAGCCCGCCCAGGGAACGGACAGCGCGGCAAGGATCTATGAGATGGAGGTCTACGGACTGGAAGGAAAACTGCAGGAAGACTGAGAGTATTTTAAAACTATGGACTGGGGGCATGACAGTGAAAGAGAATGGCGAAATTCAGGATAGGATCCGGGGATGTATGTTTGGCGGAGCAGTGGGAGATGCGCTGGGTTATCCGGTAGAATTTTTAGTTGAGGAAGAGATATTTTCCCAGTACGGGACAGGTGGCATCAGGGCATATGAGACAGATAAAAAAAGCGGGAAAGCGCTTATCTCGGATGACACCCAGATGACATTGTTTACGGCCAATGGACTTCTGGTGGGGGATACCAGGGGGAAGCTGCAGGGGATCCGGGGCCGTTTTCGGAGCTGTGTGGCAATGGCTTATCAGGACTGGCTGTGTACCCAGGAGGCGGATTTTTCTCAGGGGAGAAAGCGGGCTCGCGGGTACCGGTCCGGTGGAATCTCCTGGCTGCTGGATATACCGGAACTGTACAGCAGCAGGGCTCCGGGAAACACCTGTCTCTCCGCCCTTTGCCAGCAGAAAAATGAAAGTGAACCTGTGGAAGATTATGTGAAAGCATCTCAGAATGACAGCAAGGGATGCGGAGGTGTTATGCGGGTGGCGCCGCTGGCTCTCCTGGGGCCTGGCAGGAGGATGGAGCTGTTGGATTGGGAAGGGGCGCAGATTGCGGCAGTGACCCATGGGCATTCCCTGGGGTATATGCCCGCGGCGGTGCTGACGCATATTCTCAACAGGATTGTGTATCCGACCTGTTCCATGTCGCTGAAGGAGATTGTGCTGGAGGCAGAAAAAACGGTGACGGAGATATTTGCCGGGGATGTCCATCTCAAGGAACTGAAGGGCGTTGTGGATCTTGCAATGGAACTGTCAGAGAATGCGGAGAGTGACCTTGACAACATACGCCGTATCGGTGAAGGCTGGGTGGCGGAGGAGACACTGGGTATTGCCATATATTGTGCGCTGCGTCATCAGAAGGATTTTTCTGCAGGAGTAATATCAGCTGTAAATCATGGCGGTGACAGCGATTCCACAGGAGCGGTGACAGGAAATATTCTGGGTGCGCTGGTTGGATATGCTGCTCTGGAGGAGAAATGGAAGAGGAATCTGGAGCTTGCGGATGTTGTCATAGAGCTTGCGGATGATTTGTATCATGGCTGTAGGATAAGTAAATCCAGTGCTGACTGGGATCCGGACTGGATAAGAAAGTATGTGCATATGCACTGGAAGGAGGAGCCTTCCGGTGCCCGGTCCCATACGCTGCTCACAGCCGTAAAAGGGGATATCACCCAAAACCATAATGTTCAGGCGGTGGTGAATGCAGCCAATACCAGTCTGCTGGGGGGAGGAGGCGTGGACGGAGCCATTCATCGGGCGGCCGGTCCGGAGCTTCTGGCAGAATGCCGTCTGTTGAAGGGATGCAGAACGGGCAGTGCAAAGATCACAAAAGCTTATAATCTGCCCTGTGAGTCTGTGATCCACACGCCGGGGCCCCACTGGAACGGGGGCGGCTCCGGGGAGCGGGAACTGTTGGCTTCCTGCTACAGGTCCTGTCTGGAACTGGCTGTGGCTCATGGGATACGCAGTATCGCATTTCCGTCCATCTCCACGGGAATCTATCGTTTTCCGGTGGCGGAGGCGGCACAGATTGCCGTAAAGACGGCGGAGGAGTTTACTTCCAGTCATCCGGGGGCGTTGGATGTGATAAAGTGGGTGCTTTTTGACGATAATACATATGAGATATACCGCGGGGAGATTGGGGCCCGGAGAGTACAGTAAGCGTAGGTGACATATAAAGAAAAAGTTTGCCTGCTGGAAAAAATATGCTATAATAAGCCATATTCAGGGGATGCTGTAAATAAACCGGTGACTTGTCCAGGGTGGGTGTGCGGCAGAGCGTGAAGGGTTGGACTTTGCGTTTTCCCCGGCATGAAGGAGATATCACATTATGGAAAAGATCATTTTGACAGGAGACAGGCCCACGGGAAGGCTTCATGTGGGCCACTATGCAGGTTCTCTGCGCAGGCGGGTGGAGCTTCAGGATTCTGGAGAGTACAGCAGGACCTTTATCATGATTGCCGACGCCCAGGCGCTGACGGATAATATTGAGGAGCCTGAGAAAGTACGGCAGAATATTATCGAGGTAGCTCTTGACTATATGTCATGCGGACTTGATCCTGCCCGGTCCACCATGTTCATTCAGTCTCAGATCTCGGAACTGTGTGAACTGACTTTTTACTATATGGATCTGGTGACTGTGGCCAGGCTGCAGCGGAACCCCACGGTGAAGAACGAGATCCAGATGCGGAATTTTGAGGCCAGCATACCTGTAGGGTTTTTTACTTATCCAATCAGTCAGGCGGCGGACATCACAGCCTTTAAGGCAACTACGGTTCCTGTGGGGGATGACCAGCTTCCCATGATCGAGCAGACCAGGGAGATTGTGCATAAGTTTAACACGGTCTATGCGCCGGTGCTGGTGGAGCCTTCCGCCCTTTTGGCCGCAAACGAAGCTTCCAAGAGGCTTCCAGGCACGGATGGAAAGGCCAAGATGAGCAAGTCTCTGGGCAACTGTATCTATCTGGCAGATTCGGCAGATGAGGTTCGCGCCAAGGTTATGAGCATGTTCACGGATCCTCAGCATTTGCTGGTCAGTGATCCCGGGCACCTGGAGGGAAATACGGTGTTCACGTATCTTGACGCTTTCTGCAAACCTGAACATTTCGGCAGATACCTTCCTGATTATGGGGATCTGGATGAGCTGAAAGCTCACTACCAGCGGGGAGGTCTGGGAGATATGAAGGTGAAGAAGTTCCTGAACAATGTGATGCAGGAGCTGCTGGAGCCCATACGTACCCGCAGAAAGGAACTGGAGAAGGACATTCCTGCCATCTATGAGATACTGAAAAAAGGAAGCGAGGAAGCCAGGGAGGTGGCTGCTGAGACCTTGTCCCAGGTGAAGAGTGCCATGAGGATTAATTATTTTGAGGATGCCGATCTAATCCGGTCCCAGAGTGAAAGATTTGGAAGAAACGCGCAATAATTGCCGCGGCGCATCTAAAGAAATAAGGAGGAAGTAACTGATGACATGCCGGGCGGGAAGTGCTGCTTTTTGCCCGGCTGTTTTGTTCGCCGCTGTCAGAAAGCGGATGGGAGGATTGATATGAAACTGCAGACGGAATCGGAGAAACTGGATGAGCTGAGCATGGAGGAGACAGATGAAAAAAGCGGGGCGTCGGGTAGGGAAAACGGGACGGAGCCGCTGAAACCCTGGATGATGGCACTGATATTTCTTGGACTGGCTGTGACCGCTGCGGTTATCTGTGTGATTATTTGGCGGTTTACACATTCGGACAAGCCGGAGGGGTCCGGGTCCCTGCCTTCTTCGGAAATGGCGCAGGGACTGGAAGGCGGGGAAGAAGGTGAGAAGGGTTCTGCAGCGGGACAGGAGTCGGGTATTGAGAACGAAGGGGAGAATGGTCAGGAACCGGGAAACACCGCGGGTATAAGCTCCAGTTCCGAGCCGGATAGCGAAAAGGAAAGCAGCCCTGAGCACGAAGCAGATCAAGATATTCAGGAACCTGAGACTGGGGCTGGAAGCGAGACAGGAGCGGGAACCGGAGGAGAAAACGGTACCGGAATGGGTACGGGAAGCGATATTGGAACAGGCGTTGGAAGCGGGACAGGAAGCGGTGTGGGAACTGGAACCGGAGCAGGAAACGGTACCGGAACAGGTACGGGAAGCGGTACTGGAACAGGCGTTGGCAGCGGGACAGGAAGCGGTGCGGGAACTGGAACCGGAGGAGGAAACGGTACCGGAACAGGTACGGGAAGCGATACTGGAACAGGCGTTGGAAGCGGAACAGGAAGCGGTGCGGGAACTGGAACCGGAGCAGGAAACGGTACCGGAACAGATGTTGGAAGCGGAACAGGAACTGGAACCGGAGCAGAAAACGGTACCGGAACTGAAACCGGAAGCGGCGCGGGAACTGGCGCGGGGACAGAAACTGGCACAGGAACTGGCGCCGGAGCGGGCCAGGAACCGGAAGGAAGCGCAGGAAACAGCGCCGGTCAGGAGGCTGGGGCAGGAACAGGAGCCGGCGCATCTCAGGGGAGTCAGCCCATGACTTTTGATGCCAGACAGGATTCCGTGACGCCTAAGGAGCTGGTAAACCTGCGTTCTGCTCCAACTACAAAGGATCCGGCAAATATTGTGACCCAGGCCAAGAACGGGGAAGTTCTTGCCAGAACAGGAATCAACGAGGATTCTGGCTGGTCCAGGATTGACTATAATGGACAAACTCTCTATGCAGTGACACAGAACCTTTCCATTGACTTGAATTACACACCTCCCGTCCAGGCAGCCGATCCCAATCAGCTGACTACGGCAGACGGAAGGGTGATTGTCTTTAAAAACTGTGATGAGTGGGTTACTCCCAAAGAGTATGCGAATCTGAGAACAGAGCCCAGTACTTCACAGGGAGATTCCACGGTCAGCTGCCGATTGAACTACGGGGAGAGGGCTCATCGCACGGGATGGAGCGAGGATACCGGCTGGTCCAGGGTGGAGTACAACGGTCAGGTGCTGTATGTGGTTTCCAGCCTTGTATTTTCAGTGGAGGAAGCACAGCAGTAGAACCTCTGAATAGATTTTTTTATGACAGGAAATAATGTGGAGGAGAAATAGTTTTAGGTAGTAAATATTGTAAACATTATGTTTGATCTTTAAACATTATGTTTGATCTTTAAACATTATGGCCTGGAGGAAAATCTATGAACCAGAAAATGGGAAAAGCCAGTGTGAAGCCGGATAATCCGGTATATATCTTAAACAGCGCAAGTGTGGTGGGCACCAAGGAGGGGGATGGCCCCCTGGGACTTTTGTTTGACAAGGTGGGAGAGGACGATATGTTTGGGTGCAAGACCTGGGAGGAGGCGGAGAGCAGCCTTCAGAAACAGGCGGTGGGTCTGGCCCTGGACAAGGCGGGACTTGTGCCGGAAGATATTTCTTTTATCTTTGCAGGAGATTTACTGGGCCAGTCAATCGCCACATCTTTTGGCATATCGTCCTTTCAGATTCCTCTCCTTGGCATGTACGGCGCCTGTTCCACCTGTGGCGAGTCGCTGCTTCTGGGAACCATGGCGGTTGCGGGTGGATTTGCGGACCGGGTGCTGACAGTGACTTCCAGTCATTTTGCCAGTGCGGAGAAGGAATTCCGCTTTCCCCTGGAATATGGCAACCAGCGCCCGCTGTCGGCTACGTGGACGGTGACGGGCAGCGGCGCCTTTGTGCTCACAGGAGATGCCTGTGACGGGGGAATGAAGCCCCGGGCCCGCATTACAGGGGCTACAGTGGGAAAGATTGTGGATTACGGTCTGAAAGATTCAATGAATATGGGGGCCTGTATGGCGCCGGCTGCGGCTTCCACCCTGGAACAGCACTTTGTTGACTTTGCAGGTCAGCCGGGAGATTATGATAAGATTATCACAGGGGACCTGGGAAAAGTGGGCCGAAGAGTTCTGACAGACCTGATCCGGGACAGGGGGTATGACATTTCGGAACAGTATATGGACTGCGGTATCGAGATCTATGACGGAGACACCCAGGACACTCATGCGGGAGGCAGCGGCTGCGGCTGCAGCGCCGTAACCCTGTCCGCTTATATATTAAAACAGCTTCAGGAGGGCAGCTGGAAAAAGGTACTGTTTATGCCCACAGGAGCTCTTCTGAGCAAGACCAGTTTCAACGAAGGGATGAGTGTGCCCGGGATTGCTCATGCACTGGTTATAGAAAGCGTGTGAGACAGGAACCAGGAGGACAAAAGATGTTGTGGAAAGCGGTGGTCTGTGAGGATGATCCGGTTCAGAACAGGAACCTGGGTCGTATGGTGTGCGGATGGGGGGAGACCCAGGGGCTGGAACTGCAGATTTCTTCCTGCACAGATTGCATTTCCTTTCAGGAAGTCTGGAGAAAAGAGAAGGATTTTAATCTGATTTTGCTGGATATTGATCTGGGCCAGGGGATAAACGGGATGGAGCTGGCGGAACAAATCCGGCGGGAGAATGAGAGCACAGCCATCGTTTTTGTGACAGGACTTTCGGAGTATATGAGCCGGGGATACGACGTGCAGGCGCTGCACTTTCTGGTGAAGCCTGTGGAGGAAGAGAGACTGTGGTCTGTGCTGGACAGAGCCTTGAGGATGGTGGAGAAGAAGGAGGCATTTCTGCTGCTGCAGGAGGAGGGCAGACTGGAGAGAATTCCTGTGGGACGTATTCTCTATGCGGAGGCTTTCTCCCACACGTCGGCGCTGTGCCTGTCTCCGGAGAAACCTGGAGGAAAAGTTTTGAGCAGAGAGGTACGGATGAACCTGGGGGATCTGGAGAAGGAGCTCCCCTCCCACTGCTTTCTGCGCTGCCACAGGTCCTATCTGGTGAACTTGGGGAACATCCGCAGGATAGAGAAAAACCGGGTTTTTCTGGAGGGAGTTTTGCCGGTTCCGGTGAGCAGAGAGCGACGCAGGGCGCTCTTCCAGGAGTTTCTGGAGTACCATAAAGGGAGCATTTCCCAATAATGTGTGAACGTCCCAAGAGTAACTAAAATAGCTGAAGGCAGGAAATAACTATGTTTTTTAAGTTTCCAATACTGGCCCGCAGGATATTTTCCTCCTGCCAGGATGCGCAGATGGAAAAATATCAGGCTGAAGTGGAGAATATGTACCTGCAAATGCGGACTCTGCGGCATGATTTTAAAAATCATCTGCAGGTGATGAAGGCCCATCTGGAGCTGGAGGAATACCGGGAACTTGGGGAGTATATTGTCTCTCTGAGCGATGCCCTGGTGGAGGTGGAAAAGCTGATTGAGACAGGAAATGTGCGTCTGGACGCCATTTTGAACAGCAAGATTTCCCTGGCGCGTTCCCTGGAAATCGGGGTCAATGTGAAGGTGGTGCTTCCGCCCAGACTGCCTGTCACAGATTATGATTTGTGTACTCTTCTGGGCAATCTTCTGGACAATGCCATCGAGGGCTGCCAGACCCAGAGAGAGGGGGAGGAGCGGTTCCTCCGGGTCTACATAGGACTGCTGAAAGAGCAGCTTTATATCTCTGTGTCAAATTCCCATGCAACAGTGATGAAAAAGGAAAGGGGGAGATATTTTTCCACCAAGGATCCCGGCAGGGGGCTTGGGATTGGGAGCATTGATGGCATTGCTGCCAGGTACAATGGGTATGTAAACCGCCAGAATGACGATTCTGTCTTTGCCACTGAAGTTCTGCTGCCCCTGGAGTGGGAAGAAGGGACATAACCTGCAGGTTTTTGGCATGCATGATCACCCATTGTGCAGTTGGCGTTCCTACAGATACCGTTGGGGCAGAAGCCTTTCCTTTTTGTGGGAGCCTGTGTTAAAATCCAACCAGGCTTATTTGGGAAGTGTTGCGGACACTTTTCACACAGGAAAGGAGAGGAGAAACCTGAATCAGTGAAACTCATTTGCTTTGAACTTTGACAACTGCACATTCAATCAG
>OFGE01000196.1_pt1 | contig 69217 bp, 61 predicted proteins | sample 1521681 | NCBI WGS metagenome assembly OFGE01 (sample SAMEA3504093, study PRJEB24116) | mouse gut metagenome | biome: mouse gut; feature: mouse-associated habitat; material: faeces | place: Denmark | collected 2011 | reverse complement strand
CTTGAACTAGGAACTGGATATGAATAATATAATTTTGTTAATAATTCTGATATTAGTAAATTATAATAAAAAATATTACAATAAAATTTATATATATAAGTTTATAATATTGAAAATAAATTCTGCCATACAAATTACAATTTATTATTCTTTATTAAACAAATTACTTGTACTAATTTGAGTTTTTACATCTACACTAAAAAAAGAATCTTGGAAAATATCATTCCAACGTATTTTATCAAATTCATCTTCAGTAAGATATTCCGTCTGACAAATACCTTTAAAACCAATTACATCAGTATTATATTCTTTAGCAATGTCATATAAATAATTTGTTATTTCTCTTTTTAAATATTCATTACTAGTATTCTGCAAAGTTTTAATATTATCATTATTTATATAATTAAATACACTTCCAGAACTTCTTATAGTTCCTTTAGGATAAACAGTTAAATTTATAAAAGGACTACCATTAATTATATTAACAGAAACTTCTGTACTTTTATATAATTCAATATCAAGATCAATATAATTATTTTCATCAAAAGGGTTATCAATAGTAATAGTACTGCTTTTTAATTTGTTGGTACAAATTGAATGAGAAAGAGTATTTATAGAATTTACATTAGTAACCAAAAATTCATCTTTAAAAAGAGCCATACCAGAAGTTTGCACAATATCATTGTTAAAAATAGTATAAATTGCAGTAGGTTGAATATTATCATCATGTAAATTTTGGAAAAAATCACCAAAAGTAGAACTTATAGTTAATCCAGTTGTATCACTGCTATTAGTTAAATAATCAAATAATCTAGAAGAAAAAGATTCTCCTGAATTAGATACTTTATCTAGAACTTCATAAGCAGAAGTAGAACTTATAATTAATTGGCAAGTATAGGGTAATTCAGTATTGTTACTTAAAGTATAAATAAAAGTTTTAATACCTTCTTTTGCAAGTTCTTCTGAAATTACTAAAGCAGCACAATGAGATAAATTTATTTTTTTATTTAAATAATTATCTAAAATTATAAATGCTTCATCAATGGTTTTTGACTCAACAGTATATATAGTAGCAGTACTAGCTTGTGAAGAACCAGCATCTGAAGAACCAGAGCTGGAAGTAGAAGGGATTTGAATGCTAATTTTTAAAGAACCATCTTCATTTTTATCTATTCCAAGAGAAACAACAAAGTAATAATTATCTATGCCAGTATCTGATGAGCTACACCCAGTAAATCCTAATAAAATTGCTACTAATAAAAAAATACATATTAACTTATTTTTTATCATTTGACTTTACCTTTCTATATTTTATATTACCTAAAATTAAAATAATAATTCCGAGTCCAAACATAAATCCAATAACCATAAATCGATAAACAGTATCTTCAATAAAATGTATATGAGACATATTAAGCGGTATAAGAGAAAGACCAAAAAGTATGCTACAAGTAGAAAAAGAAATCATACGTTCATCAGCAACATTTGTTATTTTCTTTATTATTCTGTTAATTAAAAATATTACGAAACTTAAATATGAATATATTGCTAATATCCAAAGTAATATAAATAAAGCGTCAACTCTCTGAATAAAATTACTAAATTTAATTTGTCTAGCAAGTAAAAATAGTGAATTTATAGGCTCATTTCCATGAGAAGTATTAAATAATGTTAATATAGGGATTACTGTTAAAAGTAATATTATTATAGAAAATATATAAGCAATTATAGAAATTTTTTTAAAGTCAGATTGATTTTCTAAGAGTGGCTTTAAAAAGTAAATATAAACAATAAAATACATTGCAAAACAATTACTTAACCCAGCTACAAAAGTAGTATGATAATTTTGTCCTAATATTGGTGTTAAATAAGTAATATTAAAATCTCCAAGTTTTATTAAAAAAGTTATTATAATACTTATTACTGCAAAAGGTACAATAAAAGAAATTATGTTGGAAATAGATCTAAAATTAATTAGATTAGCTATTAGAATTCCAAAAATAAAAAATACTAGAATGTAAATAAGAGGAAAGTTAGAATAGTATATAGTATGAAGTACATTTGAAAAATCTAAAATTGTAATAAATGCTACTGTAAATAGTAAAATAATACTTGCTATGGCAACTATTATTTTTAATTTAGTATTTCCAACAAACTCAGAGATATCTAATATATCCTTATTATCAAATTTTTCAAATAGTTTTAATATAATTAGTAAACCAATAAAATCAACAATTCCAATATAAATAATATTAACAAGTGAACCATTTCCTACTAGATTAACAATGTAATATGGTATATTTAGAATTAACTTATTTATCATTATTATTAAAATCAATGCAATTGCTTGATATTTTTTTAATTTGAAATTATTTTCCATTTTTCCTCCAAGACATACTAATGTGTTCTTCTGATGCTGGTTTTTTAGTATTTAAAAAACGATTTCTTCTTTCACGTTTCCATACAGGTTTAAGATATAGACTATCATTTTCTGTAATATTGCTATAAGGAATATAAGGCGCAAAGAAAGGAATTCCAAAAGAATTTTGATTTGAAAGTAGTAAAAAATGTATAAAAAATCCAAATGCAATACCTAAAAAACCTGCAAGATATCCCAAAATTGTATACATAAATCTAAACATTCTAATTGCAAATCTAAGAGAATTATCTGGAATAGTAAATGCTGAAATTCCTGTAAAAGCAACAATAATTATAAGAATTGGACTTACAATATTTGCAGAAACTGCGGCATCACCTAATATTAATGCACCAATAATTCCGTACAGTAGTACTAAAAGATGAAGGTACTCTTATACTTGCTTCTTGAATTAATTCAAAAGAAAGCTCCATTAATATTATTTCAAAAAATATTGGAAATGGAATTGCTTCTCTAGCTGCTATAATTGCAAATAGTAATTCAGATGGGATGAGTTCACAATGATAAGTTGTTATTGCAATATAAAAACCAGGCATTAAAAGAGCAAAGAATAATGCAAAACCTCTTAGTACTCTAAGAAAATTTGAATAGTTGAAATTAAGATTAACATCTTCAGGCGATTCTAAAAAATCAATTAATACGGCTGGTAAAATTATTGAAAATGGCGAACCATTTACTAATACAACAACTCTTCCTTCTAAAAGATAATTGCAAGTTTTATCTGGACGTTCTGTTGAAATGGTTTGTGGAAATGCTGTTTTTGAAGAATCTTTTATAAATTGCTCTAATTCTCCAGATGATAGGAGAGAATCTATTTCTAAATTGTTTATTCTAAACTTTGTTTCAGCTACTAAATCATTATTAGCTATATTTTTCATATAACATATTGCAACCTTTGTATTACTAACTTTTCCAACTGCTGTTTCTTCTATAATTAAATTTTCATTATTTATTATTTTTCTTATTAAAGATGTGTTTGTTCGTATACTTTCTACAAATGCTTCATGAGAACCTTTTACTACAGTTTCAACTACAGGCTCAGAAACACTTCTTCCTTTAAATCCCTTAGTTTCAATTGCAATTGCAGTATCTAGAGTGTCTACAAATAAAACAGAAAATCCAGCATTAATTTTTTCTACTATATTAGAAAACTCTTTTTCAGTACTTACACTATTTTGTGGTATAAGACTAGAATATAGAAAATTTTCAAGATTGAAATTTAAAATTTTTCTTTGAAGCATTTCTGGAGTTTCTGCTTTCATTTTGATAGAATTTTTTAGTAGAAGAGGTTTTAAAATGTAATTACTTATAGATTCATCACTTACCATACCATCAATATAAATAATAAATGCAGAAAATTTCTTGGGTTTTATATTAATTGTAAATTCTCTAGTTTTGATATCACTATTTATTAACATGTTATATTTTACTTTTAAGTATTCCAAATTCTTATTTAAATCAGAAGAGACTGTAGTAATGTCTCTTTTTTTAAATTCTTTATCAGTAATGTTATTTGCAACATCTGGAATTATAAATTCATTATTTTCGTTTTTTTTATATACAAATAAATTGTTAAAAATATTCTTTATCATTAATGTCTCCATTTTTTTCTTTTTTTCTATTATTTACATTTTTTTTGTAAATATACGATGTAATATTTCAATTCACATGATAAAAAATTATTCTATAAAATTGTCATAAATTTTGAATATCCAAATATAAATTAGTAAAAGATGATGTGTACAAATTTATAGGAGGATATTTTTTATGGAAAATTTTGAAATATATCAAGATATAGCTCAAAGAACTGATGGAGACATTTACATAGGAGTTGTTGGACCAGTAAGAACTGGGAAATCAACATTTATTAAAAAGTTTATGGAATTATTAGTTTTACCCAATATTGAAAATGAATACAAAAGAGAAAGGGCAATTGATGAACTTCCACAAAGTGCAAGTGGAAGAACAATTATGACAACAGAACCTAAGTTTATACCTAATGAAGCTGTTGAAATTAATTTAAATGGCAATGTAAGACTAAAAACAAGATTAGTTGATTGTGTAGGGTATCTAGTTAATAATGCAATAGGATATTTAGAAGATGATATGCCTAGAATGGTAAAAACACCTTGGTCTGAAAATGAAATACCTTTTGAAACAGCTGCTGAACTTGGAACTAAAAAAGTAATAGTAGAACATTCAACTGTAGGAATTATTATAACAACAGATGGAACTATTACAGATATTCCAAGAGAAGAATATATTTCTGCTGAAGAAAGAGTAGTTAGCGAATTACAAGAATTAAATAAACCTTTTATAATGCTTATGAATTGTCAAAATCCAAATGATCCATATAGTATTAGTATGGCAAATGATTTATCAAATAGATATGGAACAACAGTAATACCAGTAAATTGTCTAAATCTAAATTTAGATGATATAAATTTGATATTTTCAAAATTATTATATGAATTTATGATCGAAAACATAGAAGTAAAATTTCCTAGATGGATTGACGGCTTAGATAGTGATAATGAATTAAAAGTTTCTTTATTTGATAATGTAAGAAAAACATTTGAAAATACCAAAAGACTTAAAGATGTTAATGAATGTTATCAAAGACTAGAAGAATGTAATGAAATAAGAAAAGCATCTATAGAAGATATAGATTTAGGTAAAGGTATTGTAAGTGTAAAAGCAGAATTAAATGAAAGTTTATTTTATAATATGCTTAGCAAGATTACAGGGGTGAATATAAAAAATGAGGGAGAATTGTTTTCTTGTATATCAAATTTTGCAAAAATCAAAACAGAATATGATAAAATGTCATATGCAATTGATGAAGTAAATAGAAAAGGATATGGAATTGTTACACCAGGAATCGATGATTTAATTTTAGATGAACCAGAAATAGTAAAACAAGGTTCAAAATATGGTGTAAAATTAAAAGCTAAAGCACCATCAATTCATATGATAAAAATAAATACGGAAACAGAGATTTCTCCTATTGTAGGAAGTGAAAAACAATCAGAGGATTTAGTAAAATATTTACTTTCAGGTTTTGAAAGTGATCCAAAAGAAATTTGGAATTCTAATATATTTGGAAAAAGTTTACATGAATTAATTAATGAAGGATTACAAAATAAATTGTATAAAATGCCAGAAGAGGCTCAAATGAAACTTCAAGAAACATTAGAAAGAATTGTTAATGAAGGTAGTGGTGGATTAATTTGTATAATATTATAAAATAATTGTAAAAGTAACCCAAATTGTTAAATTAAAACTTAACAATTTGGGTTTTTTGTGATATAATTCTTAGGATAAAAAGGAGAAGAATTTTTTATGAAGAAATTAAAAGTTACAAAGAAAAAAATTATTATATTAGTAATAATAGTTATTATAGGGATTGTTATTTTTAATAATAATACTAATAAACAAGAAGAGGTAGTACAATATGAGCTGGAAGAAATAGAGAAAAGAACAGTTGCTAAAACTGTAAGTGCTACAGGTGTTATAAATTCCACAAATACTAAAAATGTAATTTCAACACTTACAGGCTCAGAAATACTTTCTGTAAATGTAAAAAAAGGAGATAAAATAAATGCAGGAGATATAATTTGCACTTTTGATATATCAAATATACAAGAAAATTTAAATATAGCTCAAGCTACTCAAAATACAAGCCAAACACAAGCTAATATAGGACTTCAATCAGCACAAAGAAGTTTAAATGATGCAATCGAAAATAAAAATACACAAGTAGCTAGTAGTCAAGAAGATGTTAATTCTGCAAAATCAGCTTATGATAATGCTGTAAATCAATTAAATAATATAAATGCAAGTTTGAATGAAAAACAAAATTTAAAAAATCAACTTGAACCTACATATCAACAAAATTTGAAAAATTATTCTACAATTAAATCAGAATATGAAGCAAAAGAATTGTCTTTTAATCAAGCAACTAATAATTACAATGCCAAAGTGGCTGAAATAAATTCAATTACACCAGATGATGATAGATTTCAAAATATTGGTGCATTGGAACAAGAAGCTACACAATTAAAAGTTGTTCTTAATACTGCTGAAAGTGAATACTTAAAAACAAAATCAGTATATGAGGGAATAAATGCTTCTTTTGCACCAATTCAAAATCAATATAATGCATTAGTAAGTGAAATTGCAGGTTTACAAAATCAAAAAGCAACTATTGATTCAACTGTAAGTCAATTAAAAAGTACATATGATAAAATGGTAACTGCTTATAATGCTACAATATCAAGTGCAGATAGTGCTATTGCTTCAATGAAAGATAATGTAGAAAACTCAAAATTAGCAGTACAATCAAATTCATTAGCTACTGCTACTCAAATAAATGCTTATAAAGAACAAATAGAAAATGGTATAGTGAAATCAACAGTAAATGGTACAGTTACAAATATAAACGTAAAAAAAGGTGATATTTATACAGGAAGTACTATTGCAACAATAGAAGGAACAGAAGAATTTATTATTGAAGCAGAAATTGATGAATATGATATACCAGATATAGAAGTTGGAATGAAAGTGTTAATAAAAACTGATGCTACAAGAGATGAAGAATTAGAGGGAAGAATTACATATGTTGCTACTAGTGCTACTAATAATTCTAACGAATTAACAGGCATGTCTACAATGGCTAATAGTTCTAATGCAACATATAAAATAGAAATATCATTAGATTCTCAAAATGATAGATTACGTCTAGGAATGAATGCAAAATTAAGCATTATAACAGAGATGGAAGAAAATGTGTGGACAGTGCCATATAATGCAATATATGAAAAAGAAGATGGAACACATTATATAGAAATTGCTAAAGATGAGACAGGAGAAAATAAGGAAGAATTAGAAGTAGAAATAGGTATAGAAGGAACTTATTATACACAAATAAAATCAGATAAAATAAAAGCTGGTATGAAAATTGTTTTACCAAAAGTTGAGTCTGGAAATTCTATAGAATCTTTAATAGAAATGATGGGAGCAGATGCAGGAATTTAGAAAGGGACAATAAATATGAGTTCAATTATAAAATTAGAAAATATAGTTAAAAAGTTTTATGTTGGTGAGCCAAATGAATTAGAAATTCTGCATGGAATTTCTCTTGAGGTAGAAGAAGGTGAATTTGTTTCTATTGTTGGACCTTCAGGATCTGGTAAGTCAACATTAATGAATACAATAGGAGTTTTAGATAGACCAACTTCAGGTAAATATATTTTAGATGGAATTGATGTTGGTGAAGCTAAAGAAGCAGAATTATCAGATATAAGAAATCAAAAAATAGGATTTGTTTTTCAAACATATAATTTAATATCAAAAACTAATGCATTAAAAAATATCGAGTTACCTATGCTTTATGCAGGAATAGAAAGAAGTACAAGGCTAAAAAGATCAAAAGAATTATTAGAATTAGTTGAAATGGGAGATAGAGCCAAACATTTACCAGAAGAATTATCTGGAGGGCAAAAACAGAGAGTTGCTATAGCAAGAGCAATGGCAAATGATCCAGCAATTATCTTGGCTGATGAACCAACAGGTGCTTTAGATTCAAAAACAGGAAGATTAGTTATGGATTTATTTCATAAACTAAATAAAGAAAAAAAGAAAACTATAGTTTTAATTACTCACTCAAATGAATTAGCAGGAGAAACAGATAGAATTATTTCAATTAGAGATGGAAAAATTATTAGTGTAAAAAATAATTTAAAAAATAAAGATAAAAACATTGCTAAAAATAGAAGTATAAACGATGAAGAAGCTAAGTTAGAAGAAAAATCAAAATTAAACAAAAATGATATAAAAACAATTGAAGAAAAAATACAACCAGACAATGAAAATACAACACTAGAAGAAGATAATAACGGTACAAAATCACAAGTAAAAACTAATAACAAGAAGAAAAGGAAAAATTCAAAAAAGAATAATCAAAAAGAAAAAATAGATAAAAAAATAAAAAAAGAAGGAGGCGAAAAATAATGCTTTTATGGGAAAATATTATATTAGCCATAAATAGCCTTCTTTCAAATAAAATGAGAGCTTTGCTTACTATGTTAGGAATTATAATAGGAATTGGATCTGTTATTGCAATTATTACAGTTGGTGATTCACTAACACTTTCAGTTTCTGAAAATATGCAATCAATGGGAGCCAATGATGTATATGTAATGTTAAATCCTAAAAGTATAGATGAAGAAGAAAGTTCAAAAATAGATGGTGTAAAATTTGGAAAAGTTTCAAATAGTACAGAAATAACAGAAAATGATTACATAACAGATACTATGATTAAAGAAATGACTCAAAAATTTAGTAATGAAATATATGCTATAAATATACAATATTCTGTAGGAAATGGAACAGCTGTAAAAGGAAATAAATCAGCTAATATTAGTTTATCTGGAAACAGTGTGGGGTATTTTATTACAAATGAATTAAATCTGATTAGCGGAAAGATGTTTTCTGAATCTGATTATACAGAAATGAAAAATGTAACAATTGTTTCAGATAAATTAGTAAATAAATTATTTGATGGAAATACAGATAAAGCTATAGGAAGTGAAATAGAAGTTAATATAAATTCCAAACTTCAAAATTATACAATTATAGGTGTTTATGAAAACCAAGATATGTATATGATGGGGATGAATATGTCTGGAGATGATGTAGCTACTAATTTATATGTACCATTAAAAACCGCAATGAAACTTAATTATGAAGCAGATGGATATGAATATTTTCAAATTATAACTTCTGTTGGTATAGACTCAGATTTATTAGCTAAAAAAGTTGAAAACTTTTTTGAACCATATTATAGAAGTAACAGAAATTATGAAATAAAAACTGTTACTATGGGGTCAATGGTATCAATGTTAACAGATATGCTTTCAACAATTACATTAGCAATATCAATTGTTGCAGGAATAGCATTAATTGTTGGAGGAATAGGAGTTATGAATATAATGTTAGTTTCTATTACAGAAAGAACAAGAGAAATTGGAACCAGAAAAGCTTTAGGTGCTAAAAATTCATTTATAAGAACACAATTTATTGTAGAAGCTATGATAATCTGCTTAATTGGAGGAATTTTTGGTGTGATTTTAGGTGTAAGTGGAGGAATAGGTGCATCTAAATTATTAGGATATCCAGCACAACCATCAATATCAGGAATTATTGTATCATTAGTATTTTCTATGTCAATTGGTGTATTTTTTGGATACTATCCTGCAAATAAAGCTGCTAAGATGAATCCAATTGATGCTTTAAGATATGAATAATGAGCAATTTTTTACGTATGTTCATCTACTAGAAAATAATTTAAGACATGGAAATCATATTAAAAATTTAATTAAATAATGAAAAGATATTTAAGTAATATATAAGGAATTGAAAATGAATAATAAAAATAAGAAAATCGGTTTTACAATTGGAAAATTTGCTCCGTTTCATAAAGGGCATGAATATTTAATAGAAACAGCTTTGGAAGAAATGGATAAAGTAATTGTAGTTGTTTATGATACAGATATTATAGATATTCCAACTGAAAGAAGAGCAGAATGGATAAAGCGAAAATATCCTAATGTTCAGATAAAATTTGCACATAACCCACCAGCTCAATATGGACTGGATGAAGAAAGTGTAAATATTCAAATGAAATATTTAACTAATATTCTTGAAGAAGAGAAACCAACACATTTTTATAGTAGCGAAAAATATGGCAAAAGTGTTTCTGAATATATGAATGTTATAGATAGACGTGTAGACAATGAAAGAAAAATTATACCTATAAGTGCTACAGAAGTTAGAAACAACCTAGAAGCAAAAAAACAATGGATTGAGAATGAAGTCTATTTGGATTGTAAAGATAAATTAAAAACTGACTACTTATTCTAATAGAAAAAATTGAAGTTAGAGTATATAATAAAATATATGTAAAAATTTGGAGGAATATATGAAAGAAATCTATTATAAAAATGTAAGAAAAATTACTGATTTTAAGGACTTGTTAAATCAAACAGTAGAATTATATGGAGATAGACCAGCATTCAAATTTAAGAAAAGAATGTATAAAAAAGGTGAAAAAGTAGAATTTAATACAATGTCTTATAAAGAATTTAAGCATGAAATTGATTGCATTGGAACTGCTTTAAATAATTTAGGAATTAAAAATGATGAAAATGTTGCTTTAATTGCAAAAGATAGATATGAATGGAATGTTGCGTATTATGCTGTTACAACAGGTGATAAGATTATAGTTCCTTTAGATAAATCTTTACCAGACAATGAAATTATATCTTTAGCTGAACGTAGCAAAGCAAAAGCTATATTTTTTGAAGAAAAATATTTAGATGTAATGAAAAAAATAAGAGATGAAAAATTGTCTTCAATAGAATTATATATATGCTTTGATTTAGAAGAAGATACAGATGGATTTATTTCTTATAAAAAATTAATTGAAAAAGGAAATCAATTATTAGAAAAAGGTGATAGAAGTTTTTTAGATAGTAAAATAGATTCAGAAAAAATGACTATTATGCTATTTACATCTGGAACAACATCAATTTCTAAAGCTGTAATGCTTTCTCAAAAAAATGTTTGTACAAATGTTATGGATTTATGTAAGATTATTAAATTTGATGAAAATGATGGTATGCTTGCACTTCTTCCATTTCATCATACATTTCAGTCAACAATAAATCATGTAGTTGTATTTATTGGTGGATTTATGTGTTTTTGTGATGGATTAAAATATATTCAACAAAATCTTTGTGAATATAAACCAACAGTGTTAGTATGTGTTCCTTTAATATTAGAAAGTATATATAAAAGAATAATGAAAAATATTGAAAAACAAGGAAAAATAAAACTTGTTAACAATATGATGAAATTTACAGATGTTTTAGATAAAGTTCATATAAAAGTAAAAAGAAAAGTTTTTAATGAAATACATGAAGCACTTGGCGGAAACATTAGATTAATTGTAAGTGGTGCAGCAGCAATGGATGAATCTCTTGCCAAAAATTTATCTGGATTAGGTTTGCAAGTATATCAAGGCTATGGATTAACAGAAACATCTCCAGTAATTAGTGTTGAAAGTGATCATGCAATAAAAATCGGTTCTGTAGGAAAACCTTTACCTTCAATAGAATTAAAAATCGAAGATAAAGATGAAAAAGGAATTGGAGAAATTGTAGTAAAAGGTTCAAGTATAATGTTAGGATATTATCAAAACAATACTGCTACAGAAGAAGTATTTACGGGAGAATGGTTCCATACAGGAGATTTAGGATATCTTGAAAATGGATACTTATATATAACAGGAAGAAAGAAAAATGTAATAGTACAGAAAAATGGAAAAAATATTTTTCCAGAAGAATTAGAAATTTTAATAGACCATATTCCAGGAGTTAAAGAAAGTATGGTTTATGGAAGACCAACTAAAGATGGTGATTTAGATGTATGTGCAAAAATTGTTTATGATAAAGATGTAATAAAAGATATTATAGGATATGTGCAAAAAGACGAAATATATAAACATATGAAAAAATATATTTCAGATATAAATCACAATATGCCACCATATAAACATATTAGGGATATTATAGTAACAGATGAAGAAATGATAAAAACAACAACAGGAAAAGTTAAAAGACATGAAGAAATTAAAAAGATATTATAAAAAATGATTAATTAGGGACTTTGTTTTATTAATCCTTAATTTATTACAAAAAGGAAGTTGAATTATGATTTTAGAAAATGTTAATTATCCAGAAGATTTAAAACAATTAAATATCGAAGATAAAAAAATTTTAGCAAGTGAAATAAGAGAAAAAATAATAGATACAGTATCAGAAACAGGAGGACATCTTGCTTCTAATTTGGGAGTAACAGAACTTACAATTGCTCTTCATTCTGTATTTAATACACCACTTGATAAAATTATTTGGGATGTAGGACATCAAACTTATGTACATAAAATTTTAACAGGAAGAAAGGATAAATTAGCTTCATTAAGAAAGATGGGGGGAATTGCAGGATTTCCAAAAACTACTGAAAGTGTTTATGACAATTTTAATACAGGTCATAGTAGTACTTCAATATCAATTGCTTTAGGTATGGCAAGAGCTAGAGATATAAAAGGAGAAAATAGTAAAATTATTGCTGTTATAGGAGATGGAGCCTTAACAGGTGGTATGGCTTTAGAGGCTTTGAATGATGTAGGAAGCAGTAATACTAATATGATCGTTATTTTAAATGATAATGAAATGAGCATATCTAAAAATGTTGGTGGAATATCAATGTTGCTTTCTAAATTAAGAACTAAAAATTTATATGTAAATACTAGTTTAAAAGGGAAAAAGATTATAGGAAAACTTCCATTTGGAAAGAAAATCATAAAATTAGTTCAAAGAACAAAAAGAGGAATCAAACAATTAGTAATTCCAAAAATGTATTTTGAAGATATTGGATTTAGATATTTAGGACCAGTAGATGGACACAATATTGAAAAATTGGAAGATATATTAAAAATATGTAGAGAACAAGAAGGACCAATTTTAGTTCATGTTTTAACAAAAAAGGGAAAAGGATATAAACCAGCAGAATTAAATCCAGATAAATTTCACAGTACTTCTAAATTTAATATACAAACAGGAGAAAAAATAAGTAAAGGAAAAAAAGATTATTCAAAAGTTTTTGGTACAAAATTAGTTGAAATAGCAAAAGAAAACAAAAATGTAGTTGCAATAACAGCAGCAATGACTGATGGAACAGGTCTTACAGAGTTCGCAAAAAAATATCCAAATAGATTTTTTGATGTTGGAATAGCAGAACAACATGCTGTGGGATTGGCAGCAGGAATGGCAAAAACAGGATTAGTACCAGTAGTACCATTATATTCTTCATTTATTCAAAGAGCATATGACCAATTAGTTCACGATGTAGCAATCCAGAATTTACCAGTTGTTATTTGTGCTGATAGAGCTGGAATTGTAGGAAATGATGGAGAAACTCATCAAGGATTATTAGATATGTCATTTACTAATACAATTCCAAATTTTAATATTATAGCACCAAAAGACTTTAAAGAGTTAGAAGATATGTTAGAATTTGCTGTAAACTTAAATAAACCAGTATTAATAAGATATCCTAGAGGAACAGAAGAAATTACATTTGAAAATCATAGTAAAATAGAGTATGGTAAAGCAGAAGTTTTAGAAAAAGGAAAAGATATTGTAATTATAGCAATTGGAAAAATGGTTTCAAAAGCTATGCATGTATCAGAAGAATTAAAAAAATGTGGAAAAAGTGTAACAGTAATTAATGCAAGATTTTTAAAACCATTGGATACAGATACAATATTGCATAATATTGGAGAAGCAGAAAATATAGTTACAATAGAAGATGGAACTGTTGAGGGAGGTTTAGGAGATAAAATAGAAAAATTGCTTTTTGAAAATAGAATAGACATTAATTTACATAAATTTGCATATCCTGATGAATTTGTAAAACATGGAGCTGTAAATGAAATAGAACAAAAATATGGATTAGATGTAGGAAGTATTGTAGAATGTTTGAACAATCAAGAGACAAATATAAAGATAATGAAAACAAATTATTAATAGCAAAAGTAATTGATAAATATGAGTTTTGTAAAGCTAGAAATAAAATTACATATACAGATTTTTTGGATATAGCTCGGAATAGCAATTATAAAGAAAATGCTTATTCAAGAAAAAATTACTAATTGGATAATTTTTGGTGGAAGAGAGAATGCAGATAGAAATGTTATAATATTTTATCCAGAAAAGTTTTCTAAAGAGATGGTAGAAAAAAATCATAGTAAAATTTTAGAAGTCATAAGAATAAAATTACCTAATAATATTAATTATGAACATAGAGAATTTTTAAGTGGAATAATGAAATTAGGAATAAAAAGAGAAAAATTTGGTGACATATTAGTTACTAATAATGGGGCAGATATTGTTTCGCTAGTTGAAGTTTCTAAGTATTTGAAGGAAGGCTTACAAGATTTAACAAGATTTAGAAAATCAAATATTACAATTGAGAATATAAACAATATAGAAAAAATAGAAAATCAATTTGAAAATTTAAATATAATAATTTCATCTATGAGATTAGATAATTTTGTTGCAGAGCTTTCAAGATGTTCAAGAACAAGGGCTATAGAAATTATAGAAGAAGGAAGAGTATTTTTAAATTCAATTAACGAATTTAAAGCTTCAAAAAAGATTAATATAAATGATATAATAACAATACGAGGAAAAGGAAAATTCGTTTTTTATAATATAGAGAAAGAAACGAGAAGCGGAAAATTATTAATAAACATTAAAAAATATAAATAAAATAGCATATATTATTGTAGATTATGTAAGAACATTAATTATGTTATGTAACAAAAAGGAGGTACAATATGATTAATTTAAGAGATGAAATTATGTTAGCAACTGATGCAAGAACACGAGCATATGCAAAATATACTGAATATACTGTAGGAGTAGCTTTAAAGTGTAAAAATAATAAAATATATTATGGATGTAATATTGAAAATGGGGGAATTCAAAGTATCTGTGCAGAAAGAACAGCATTTGCAAAAGCTATTTCTGAAGGAGAGAGAGAATTTAGTCATATAGTTATAATAGGAGGTCCAAAAGATAAAGACCCTGAAAGATGTTTACCTTGTGGATATTGTAGACAATTTATGAGCGAATTTGTTAATAAAGATTTTAAAATATATACAGTGTATGATAAAAAAGTGGAAGAATATACAATTGAAGAATTATTTCCACATGGATTTTCTTTATAAAAAATAAATATATTATAAAAAAAGAAGAATTAAGAACAAAGTAAAAGGAATGTCTTCTGTTTAATACAGAGAACATTCCTTTTTTATTTAGTAGGAAGTGCAGAGCACTTTCCTACTAAATAAAAGCTTCGCTAATTTTTGCACACAATTTTGATATTATTGTTTGAGTTTGCTATCTTGCATCGTCATCATCAAGATCTTTCTCATTAATATCTGTTGTTTCAGTAGCTTCTTTTTCTTCTGGAAAATCTGATTTTATTGAAGAAGAAATAATTCCCATTAATGAACCATCTTTGTAATCAAGATGAATAACTGCTAAATGTTTTATAAAATCAAGAGTATCACTATATTCATCTAAAAGTTCTTTTACATCTTTACTATTATCAATATAAGTTTTTGAACCATTAGCAGAAAAAATATTAGATATTTTGTCATATGATTGATCTGTATTATATTCTTTATCAAAAACTTTATCTAAATCATTATTTGCTAAAAGATTTACTGAATTGAAACGAGTTATATTCTCATTTTGTGATAATCCATTAGCATCTGTATAAGTTATAGTAATTGATTTGTGTAAATCCTGAGAATTTTCATAATCATATTGATGTTCGATTTTTATATCTTTTGCATCAGGATGTGCTTCTAAAAAAGAAGGTTCAATTTTTTCCTGTAAAATATCATCAAAAATATTATCAATACTTGTGCCAATTTTATACAATTGATCTTTATTAGGTATTGTATCTTGATTTTGAGCTTCGTTTATTAGTTTTTCTATATTATGAATTGAATTAATAGTTTCTTCAGATAGATCTGATTCATAATCATTTTCATTTAATGTATCAACTGATAAATTATTATAATCATGAGCTTTCTTTATTTGACTACCAACTCCTGTTATTGTACCAAGAGCAACAATTGCAGCAAGTGATAAAGCAGCTCCTTTTGAATTTTTGGCTAAGAATTTATATCCAGTTTCAGTAATTGGATTAGGTTTTTTAGAATATTCAATACGTTCTTCTTTTGTATCCATAAAACGAGAACCTTGTTGTATATAATTCATGAGTTCAGTAATTGTTATTGTCCCAGATATATCAGCACCAAATTGGCTTGGAGCAAATTCCATCGATACAGGTAATCCATCTAAATGTGTAGAATCAATATTTCTTATAGTTGAGATTGCTTGTTTGGTATTTAAATAATAAGAATGACCTATATAAGTTGGTGAATGCTCAGATATTTCTTTATCAAATTTTCTTGTTACAGATGAAGTCTTTCTCATATACTCTTGATAATTATTTATAACATCTTGAGAAGGAAGACCATCATTATTTATTGATTGTGCAAGTATTGAAGCACCTGTTTTAAATTGATAAAGTTTTTTTACTTGGTTTGCATATCTTTTAAAAATTTTTGCTTCACTATTTTGAAATTTAGCACCTTGATAATTCTCAGATATAATATAATTATTTTCTTTATCCAAAAAACTTAAATCTCCTTTAGAAGCTAAAGTTAAATATGGTGCATATCGTTTTTGAACATCTTCTGATGTAGCATTTTTTCCTAAATGATCAGCTAAAGCTTCATAACACTCACATAATGAAGCATAACAATGCAATTGTTCAGCATATAAAGCTTTATTACAAAGTAATATATTTTTTCTATTATTTAATTTCATAATAAATAAATTCCTCCAATAATATAATTAATTATATTATAAATAAAAAAAATAAGCTGTAATGTTACAAAAAAGTAATAAAAAAATAATTTTTGTTATATAAGAAAAGAATTGACAAAAAATGTATTTTAATAGATAATTATTAGTATGATAACAGAAGAATTAAATTTTTAAGAATACGAAGGAGGAATATATAATGTATATATTCAATAGAGTAACAGTTGTTCCACAACTTCCAACTAGAATAGCAAAGCTTTCAGAAATTGCTAATAATTTATGGTGGTCATGGAATACTGAATTTTTAAGATTATTTGAATCAATAGACAACGATTTATGGGAAGCTAGCGAAAAGAATCCAGTTAAATTTCTAAAAATGATTAGCCAAGAAAAAATAGAAGAAATTACTAATGATCAAAAATTTTTAAAAGAATATGATATTATAGCTAATAATTATGAAAATTATATTAACAGCACAGATACTTGGTTTAATAAAAATTACCCAAATAATAAAAATGATTTAATTGCATATTTTTCAGCTGAATATGGTTTAGATGAAATTTTACCAATTTATTCAGGTGGATTAGGTATTTTATCTGGTGATCATTTAAAATCAGCTAGTGATTTAGGATTACCTTTTGTTGCTGTTGGATTATTATATAAAAATGGATATTTTCATCAAAAAATTAATTCTCGTGGAGAACAATGTTCAGAATATCATAATATAGATTTATATAATTTACCAATTACTACTGTTAAAGATAATGTAGGGGATGATGTAATAATTGATATTCCAATGGATAATAGAACTCTTTATTTAAAAGTATGGCAAATAAATGTTGGTAGAATAAAATTATATTTAATGGACTCTGATATAGAAAAAAATGATGAAGATTTTAGAGGAATTACACTTCGCTTATATGGTGGAGATAAAGAAATGAGAATTCGTCAAGAAATCGTTTTAGGTATGGCAGGAGTAAAACTTCTAAAAACATTAGGATATGAACCATCTGTATACCATATGAATGAAGGACATTCATCATTCTTAATATTAGAATTAATAAAAAATATTATGAAAGAAAAACAAGTTTCTTTTGAAATGGCAAGAGAAATAGCTACAGTAAAAACAGTCTTTACCACTCATACTCCAGTTCCAGCAGGAAATGATATATTTGACTTATGGTTAGTTGAAAAATATTTTAATGGTTTCTGGGATACACTTGGAATTACAAAAGAAGAATTTTTGAAAATGGGAATGCCAGGAGATGAATTAGAGCCTGGATTTAATATGGGAATTCTTGCTTTAAAAGTTGCAGGGAAAAAGAATGGTGTAAGTAAATTACATGGTGAAGTTTCTAGAGAATTATTCAGTGATGTTTGGCCAAATATTGCAGAAGATGAATCACCAATTACTTATGTAACAAATGGAATTCATACTTGTTCATGGCTTGCACCAAATATAAAAGAATTATTTAATGAATATTTACCACCATATTGGCAAGACAAAATTGAGCTTGATTCAACATGGGAAAAAATAAATAATATACCAGATGATAGATTATGGGCTGAACATATTGTAAGAAAAGAAAAATTAATGAGACTATTAAAACAAAATATCACAGAAAGATATGTTAATAGTGGAATTGGTTATGATGAAATTGCAGAAGTTGTTAATAAATTAAATCCAAAAGCTTTAACTATTGGATTTGCAAGAAGATTCGCTACATATAAGAGAGCAACTTTAATTTTTAAAGATATAGCAAGACTTACACAAATATTAAATGATGAAAAAAGACCTGTTCAATTAGTATTTGCAGGAAAAGCTCATCCAGCAGATAAAGAAGGTCAAGATTTAATAAAATATATTCATGAAATTTCATTAATGCCACAATTTAAAGGAAAAATTTTCATACTTGAAAATTATAACATAGGAATATCAAGATATTTAATTAGTGGTGTTGATGTTTGGTTAAATAATCCAAGAAGACCAATGGAAGCTTCTGGTACATCAGGTGAAAAAGCATCAGTAAATGGAGTTATAAACTTTAGTGTATTAGATGGTTGGTGGTGTGAAGGATACGATGGAACTAACGGATGGACTATTGGTACAAATGCTCAATATAATTCATATGAAGAACAAGATAAAGCTGATAGCAATAGTTTATATCATACATTAGAAAATAAAATTATTCCTGCATATTATAATCAAAATAATAATGGAGTTTCTAAAGAATGGTTAACTTATATGAAGAATTCTATTAGGACTACTGGTGGAAAATATAGTACAGCTAGAATGGTTACAGATTATGTAAGAAATCTATATATGCCACTTTGTGATTTAAAAAGAGCTCATTTTGATGATTTAGAAAAAGTAGGGCAATTTACAAAATGGAAAAGTAATATTAAAGAAAATTGGGATAAAATAGTAATTACACAAGATAGAAATGTAGATAATGCTAAGTTAGTTGCTGGAACACAAATTACAGTTAACTGTGAAGTATATCTTCCAAATATAGATGAAGAAAATACAGATATACAAGTTTATTTTGGACAATTTTTAGATAATGGAACTGTTAGAAATGTGTATACTTGTACAATGAATAAAATTTCTGAAAATAAAGAAGAACATAAATATAATTATGAAGCAGTAATAGATTTAAAATCTGGTGGAAATTTTGGATATACTTTTAGAGTTATGCCAAAACATGAAATGCTAATGGATGCAGAAAATCTAAATTTAGTAAAATGGATTACAAAATAATTATATAAATAAAAAAGAAAAGGATGCTAAAAGCATCCTTTTTACAAATTCAAATTATTTGGTTCTATCCCGTATTCTATTCATTTTGCTCTCCTTGTACGCCCAAAGCTGGTGCGTTTTCCGGTTTTTAAATTTGGCGGTTTCTCCGCCCATATTCTCGCATATTCGCGCATATAATCCATATTCTCGCCGATATCACAAAATACTTACGTCTGATCCCGAATTCTAATCATGGCATTCTCCTCGCAATCCGGTGCGATATTTTAGTTTGTTTTCTACCTTCGGCGTCCATTTAAACCTGCTCTCTGGCTGGTGGGCGTCGCTAAATAATAAAAATTTTCTTTTTATTGAAATACTTACGTCTGATCCCGAATTCTAATCATGGCATTCTCCTCGCAATCCGATGCGATATTTTAGTTTGTTTTCTACCTTCAGCGTCCATTTAAACCTGCTCTCTGGCTGGTGGGGCGTCGCTAAATTATAAAAATTTTCTTTTTTTAGAAATTCTTACGTCTGATCTCTAATCCGCCACATGGATTTACCTCCTTGAGATATTTGGCATTCGCCGATAAATTCAGATAAGCCGGCGCCATTGCGCCACAATCATTTTTTTTTGAAATGCTTACGTCTGATCCCGAATATTATTCATAGTTTACCTCCGAACGCCTTCCGCCGGCGCGCTGCGTAATTTAATTTAATTTAATTTTCAAAGAACCATTTGAATTTGGACCTCTGCTCATATTGTAATCCCTCCTTGTTGTATATATTGGTCTGTTATAGGGCTGTGCCCCTTACAATTATTAGTATACTACTTATGTTAACAAAAGTCAATACTTTTTTATAAAAAAATAAAAAAAATTGAAAAAAGTATTTACAAATAAAAAATATGGTGCTATAATTCACAACAAGTTAAATATTTTAACTGTATTTTAATAATCTAAAACATAAATATCGTTCTGATATTTATCGATTTCCAAAAAATAAAAATTAAATAATAAAATTATATGTTTTTTTGTTGCGCCCCCAAGCACGGAAAATTTGTCTAAAAATTTAATTCATGTGATAGTTTGTTTTATGCCCCTAAACTAATAATCATAAAATTTTAAAAAAATATAGTTTTAATATTTAACTTAAATTTTATATAAGGAGGTTTTGTGAAAAATAAAAAAAGAGTAATTGGAGTATTGGTTTGTATAACTCTAATTTCAAGTATGTTTTTAGCAGGATATACTTTTGCTAGATACTATAAAGCTATTAATGCAGGAGTAGCACAAGCAAGTATTGCTAGATGGTCTTTTAATTCAAAAAATATGGAAACTAATATTAACTTATCAAATGAAAAAATTGCTCCAGGCTCTAACGGTCAATTTGAAATTGAAGTTGATGCTACAGACTCTGAAGTTGCAGTTGAATATGAAATAAAAGTTAATAATGAAAAAAATATTCCAAGAAACATGAAATTTTATGCAGAAACAAAAGATGAAAATGGAAATATTAATGTAACAGAAGAAAAAAGTTCTTTTAGTGAAATAGCAACAGAATATCTAAAAGGAATAATTCCAGTTGAAAAAAATAATCAGAAAAGAATAGTAGCTGTTCATTGGAATTGGCCATTTAATGAAAATGATGAGACTTTAATAGATAGCGAAGATGCTTCATTAAATGTAGATGAAGATATTACATCTTTAGACTGTGGGTTTGATATACAAATAATTGGTAGACAAGCTCAAATAAATTAACAAGCTTTGGCTTATTAATTAAGTTACCTTTCTATAAATACAAAAGATAATTATTACCAATAAAATCCTATAAAACTTTATATATTAAAAAACAGAGGGGATTATTTAATAAAACCCTCTGCTAAGAATAATAAAATGTATTAAATAATAAATTGAAAATTAGAAATAAAAAATAAAACTTATATAAAGTAGCTATATTAATTATTTTTAGCAGAAGGTTTTTATATAATAGAAAGTTATACATAATAAATACGTGGAGAATTAAGTAAAATTTTGGCTTTTACAGACTTATATATTATCCACATTTGTTTTTTTGGAGGATAAATGAAAATAAAAAATATAATATATAATTTCATAATTATTTTTATAATAATAATCTTATTAAATATATTTTATTCAAAATTTATAATGAAAGATGATTTAATAAAGATATTTGGAAAGTCTTTTTTAGTAGTAATTAGTGGTAGTATGGAACCAAATATTAAAATAGGAGAATTAATAATTATATCAGAAAGTGAAAATTATGAAAAAGGTGATATTATAACATATAAAGATAAAAATAATTGTTACATAACACATAGAATAATAGATATTAATGAAAAAAATATTATTACTAAGGGAGATAGCAATAATATAATAGATGAAAAAAATTCAAATTATAATATAAAAGGAAAGGTTATATATCACTCTAAAATTTTAGGATTTTTCACAATGTATTTATTAAAACCATTAGTAATAATATATATAATTTTGTTTATAAGTTTAAATTTTATAATCTGTAAGAAGGAGGGAAAGTATATTGAAAAAGACACTGATATTAAAAATATTGCTTAGTACTTTAGTAATTTTGCTATTTATACAGAACTATTCAGTAGCTCAATATAATGGAATATTAAATAAGATTTTTGTAAATGGAACAATTGCAAGACCAATAATTGTAGTTGAAAAACTTCAAGATACAGTAATAGCAAAAATGGATAAAGATTCTGAAAATAAAGAATATTATTTTAAAGTGAAAAATTATATTATAAATCAATCAAAAGAAAAAATAATTACAGAAGTTGATTTAAATTTTTCTATAGAAATAAAAAATTCAAATAGCAATTTTCCAATAAAATATGAATTATATGATTGTGAAAATGAAGAGAAACTTTTAAATGGGGGAGATATAAGTGAGAAAATATGTATTAATAAAAACATTGAATTTGAGAAGACTTATAAATTAGTAGTTTCGTGGGAAGACAAAAATGAATTAGTTGGAAATTTAGATGATATTGAAATAATAGTAAATATTGAACAAATAAATAACTAGAGTATTTGAAATAATGAAGGTTTATAGGTAAATCCTTATAAAAAACTTAAATACATATGTAAAAGGAAAAATAAAAATGAAAAATATTAATAAAGAAAATAAATTTTTAAATAAAAAGTTAATTATTAAATTACTAATTTTAATTGTTTTAATATTACTAATTTTTACTACTAGTTTTAGAAGTGGAGAAAAGTTTTATGTTTTAAAGAATACATATTTAGGTGATATAGAAACAAAGATAGAAAGTGGACTTGCAAGATGGAAATTTAATGCAAGAGTTATATATAAATGAGGTGAATAGTTATGAAAATAATTAAAAAGATACTTATACTAATTTTAATTATTGTAATAGTTTTTTCGATAAAAACTTATGCAAAATATAATTATAAATATACTTTAAATGCTTTTTCTTTAACAATAGATGACAATAAGAATATCTCTAATAATATAAATAATAAAAATTAGTATAATATAAGAAAAACCAGCATAGTGTGACCTATGCTGGTTTTTTGTAAAAATTTTTTAAATGATTTAACCAATCACCTTTTTGGGAACAACTTTGTTTTCACGTCCTCCGAACCGATATTCAAGTTTATTATAAGCCAATATTTTATCGGATTCTTTATTAGGACAGATTACCCGCAAATATCTTAGAACTGTGGTGTGAGAAATATCAAAATGTTTTGCAGTTTTCCGAGAAGTGGAATCATTTTCAATAAAGTAGTTAACTACATCATTAACAGTGTCAGAATTGATTTTTGCCATATTTTTGTCCCTACATAAAATAAAAACACTTTTTTATATATTACATTATACTATATTTACATAAAAACATCAAATTAATTTTGGAAAAAGTAATAAAATATGTTTAATATATAAAAAAATTAAATTATCTTGTGAAAAAAATATATAAATGATATAATTGCAAACATAGAAATTATATAGGAGATTATTATGTTATTTGATAATATGCATAAAATAAAGGTATATGCTTTTGTTGGACCATCTGGAACAGGAAAAAGTTATAGAGCCCAAATGGTTGCTAATGAAAAAGGAATTAATTATATAATAGATGATGGACTTTTAATTAGTGGAAATGAAGTTTTAGCTGGAATTTCTGCCAAAAAAGCTCCTACAAAAATAGAAACTGTAAGAAATGCATTATTTCAAAATGAAGAAAGAAAAAAAGAAATTCAAAATGTAGTAAAAAAGAAAAAACCAGAAAGTATATTAATACTTGGAACATCAGATGAAATGGTTCGTAGAATTGCAAGTAATTTAGGATTTCCGCCAATTTCTGAAACCATATACATAACAGATGTTGCAACAGAGGAGGAAATGGCAACAGCAAGAAATGTAAGAGTTACTCAAGGTAAACATGTTATACCAGTCCCAACTTTTGCTATAAAAAAAGATTTTTCTGGGTATTTGTTAGATCCACTTCAAATTTTTAAATCAACAGGAAAAGGAAAAGCTCCATATATTTCTGAAAAATCAATAATAAGACCAACATTTAGTTATATGGGAAATTTTAAAATTTCAGATACAGTTTTTAAACAAATAATTGACTGTGTTGCAGATAAAACAAAAGGTGTTAATAAAATATATAGAACAATAATAAAAAAACATGAAGGATTTGATGATGGAATCTACATTTATATAGAAGTTATAATAGAATTCGGATACAATATTAATGAAACTATGGGAATGCTAAAAAAGAAAATAACAAGGGAAATTGAAAATTTAACAGCAATGAATGTTCTTAGAATGGAAATTGTTGTAAAAGGTGTAAATTATAATAAAGAAAATAATAAGTAAATATGTATATGATTTTACAAAATAAAACCAGTGCATATGCGTTATTAGTTTAGTAATAAGTGCAGAAAAAATATATAGAACAAGTATAATAAATTTAAATATATTTTTTAATTTGGAGGAAAAAATGTCATTTATAGTTGCAATAGATGGACCAGCTGGTAGTGGTAAAGGAACAATAACCAAGTTAGTTGGAAAAAAATTAAATTTAATAAATATAGATACAGGTGCTATGTATAGATGTGCTAGTTTATATATGATAAGAAATAATATAAAATTAGATGAGTTAGATAAAATATCAGAAATGCTAAAAAATATAAAAATAGAACAAGCTAATATAAATGACGTTGATAAATTTTATCTAAATAGTGAAGATGTTTCAGATATGATAAGAGAAAAAGAAGTTAATGAAATTGTTTCACAAGTTTCACATATACCTATTGTTAGAGAACGTATGGTAGAACTTCAAAGAGAAATGGGTAAAAATGATAATATAATAATGGAAGGTAGAGATATTGGTACAAATGTATTTCCTAATGCAGATGTAAAAATATATTTAGATGCGAGCGCAGAAGAAAGAGCTAATCGTAGATTAAAACAAAATGATCAAAAAGGTATAGAAATGAGTTATGAAGAAATTTTAGAAAATATAAAATTTAGAGATAATAACGATAAAACAAGTCCGGTTGCTCCATTAAAACAAGCAGAAGACGCAATTTATCTTGATACTACTCATATGGTAATTGAAAAAGTTGTAGAAGAAATTGTAAAAATTGTAAATGAAAAAAGAAAATAATCTTATAAAATTAAAATAATGTATTATATAGTTTACTATTAATTGTAAAGTAATATTTTGAAAATATAAAAATAACTTTTATATTATTTTAGAAAATAATTATAAAAGTTAAATATATAAAAAGGAGATATAAATTTTAGGATTTATAAATATAAACAATGAAAGAATTTTTTAAAAAGATAGGTAGAGTATTTGTTAAAGGATGCATATATACATATTGTAAAATCGTATATAGAGTAAAAATTATTGGGAAAGAAAATGTTCCAACTGATGGAGCAGTATTGTTTTGTGGAAATCACAGAACATATTTAGATCCACCATTAATTGTTGCAACAGCAGGAAGACATATGAGATTTATGGCTAAAGAAGAATTAAGAAAAAATCCATTTTTTGCAATTTTAGGGGTAATTTTTGAAGGAATTTATGTAAAAAGAGATTCAAAAGATATTGCTCCATTAAAAACAGCATTAAAAACTTTAAAAAAAGGTGGATGTGTAGGGCTATTTCCTGAAGGAACTAGAAATGGATTTGAAAAAAATGAGGGAACAATAAAAAATGGTGCGGCTTATATGGCATTAAAAACAGGAGCACAAATAGTTCCTATTGGAATTGTAGGTTCTGCAAAACCTTTTACTAAAAATGCAATTATTTATGGAAAACCTCTAGATTTATCTGAATTTGCTAATAAAAAAGCTGATAAGGAAGAAGAAGAAAAAGTTAGTAGGTTACTTAAAGAGCAAATTTTGATTTTATCAAATACTGAAATATAAAATGAAATACAATGATATTTAATATTAAATATCATTGTATTTCATTTTTTACATTGTTAATATAAATTTAATTTTATTAGTCACAATTAACTATATCAAAAAAAGTACTATTTGTAATTAGGCATAAGATGAAGGAATATATAGCTATATTTACAAATAATGCTAATTATGCTATAATATATATGTAGCTTGTGAGTCTAACTCACGCCAATACAACTTTTGTTTATCAGGAGGAATAATATGAGAATCGAAGAACAGAAAAAAACTCAACTGTCAACCCGGACCTATAATCTGGTTATAGGAGGAACATTATTGTGGGGGTTCATTGTTAATGCGCTGATGTGTACTTTTTTATCAGAGTTTTTCTTGGCAATGAATCCGGTTGCAGTAATTATTGGTTACTTTGTAATGGCGGTTATTGGCATTATTATAAATAAGTCCAGCAATAATGCCATTACAACATTCATCGGGTACAATTTTATTGTATTACCTGTAGGCATGTTATTAAGTATTGCTTTAGTGGCATATGAGCCGGGGCTGATTCTTAATGTATGCATTATTACAGCAATAGTTACTGCAGTTATGATGTTTTTATCCATGCTAAAACCGGAAGTATTTTTGTCAATGGGAAAGATGCTGTTTATAAGCCTTTTAACAGTAATAATTATTGAAGTTCTCAGTATGCTGTTCGGAATATATATGCCAACAATTTGGGACTCAATTGTTGCGTTAATATTCTGTGGCTACATTGGATTTGACTGGGCTGTTGCACAGAACCAGGACAAAACAGTTAACAATGCAGTGAAGATATGTGCAGATCTTTATTTGGATATTATAAACCTGTTTATTAGAATTTTAGAAATAATGGGAAAAAAGGATTAATAGACAGGATTGAAATTGAAAAAATAAGATTATAGCAGAGTTTAAGTTTTGTAGATTCGCTCCCCTTTATCAAATGATAAAGGGGAGTTTTCTATTAGATTAGTATAAGTAGTATTAATTAATGAGAATCAAATTATAGTAGTGAAATATAAACTGAGATATATTTTACGATAGAAACATTGACAAAAAAAGTTAGTAGATATATAATATTATGGTTAAAAAGAAAAGATTATGTAAATTTAAAAGTTTAAATAAAAGGGGTAAATAAAAAATGAATAACCAAAAAATTAGAAATGTAGCAATAATCGCACACGTTGACCATGGAAAAACTACTTTAGTAGATGCAATGCTTAGACAAAGTGGTATATTTAGAGCTAATGAGCAAGTTGCAGAAAGAGTTATGGACTCTAACGATTTAGAAAAAGAAAGAGGAATTACAATTCTTTCCAAAAATACAGCTGTTCATTATAAGGATATTAAAATAAATATAGTAGACACACCAGGACATGCAGATTTCGGTGGAGAAGTTGAACGTGTTTTAAAAATGGTTGATGGTGTTGTTTTACTAGTAGATGCTTTTGAAGGTGCAATGCCTCAAACAAGAGAAGTTTTAAAGAAATCTTTAGCACTAAAATTAAAACCAATAGTTGTTATAAATAAAATAGATAGACCTGGAGCACAACCATTAAAAGTTGTAGATAAAGTTTTAGATTTATTTATAGAGCTTGGAGCTGATGATGATCAATTAGAATTTCCAGTTGTATATGCTTCTGGAAAACAAGGAACAGCTACTTTAGACTTAGATAAGCCAGGTGAAAACTTAGAATGTTTATTTGAAACAATAATAAATGAAATAGATGCACCAGATTGTGATATGGATGGTACAATGCAAATGCTAGTTTCTAATATAGATTATGATGATTATATTGGTAGAATTTCTATAGGTAGAGTTGAAAGAGGAGCAATAGATTTAAATATGCCAGTTGCAATTTGCAAATCTGAAGACAAGATATTAAATGCAAGAGTTGCAAAACTTTATGTATATGATGGATTAAAAAGAACTGAAGTTGAACATGCAGATGCAGGAGATATAGTTGCATTATCTGGTGTTGCAGATATCAACATAGGAGATACAATTTGTGATTATGAACATCCTGAAAAAATACCATTTGTAGATATTGATGAACCAACAGTATCCATGACATTTAGTGTTAATAACGGACCATTTGCTGGAAAAGAAGGACAATTTATTACATCAAGACATATTAGAGATAGACTATTTAAAGAATTAGATAGAAATGTTAGTTTAAGGGTAAAAGAAACAGAGACACCAGATTCTTTTGAAGTTTCAGGTAGAGGAGAACTACATTTATCTGTTCTTATTGAAAATATGAGAAGAGAGGGATTTGAACTTTTAGTTTCTAGACCAAAAGTTATATTTAAAGATATTGATGGTGTAAAAAATGAACCAATGGAAAGATTAGTTGTTAATGTTCCAGATGACTGTGTTGGAAATGTTATAGAAAAATTAGGAAGAAGAAAAGCTGAAATGCTTAATATGGAACCAGCAGAAGCAGGACATACAAAGATAGAATTCAAAATTCCAGCAAGAGGAATTATTGGATATAGAACAGAATTTTTAACAGACACAAAAGGTGAAGGAACAATGAACCATATATTTGATTGTTATGAGCCATATAAAGGAGATATACAATCAAGAGTTAGAGGAACAATTGTAGCTTTTGAAAATGGAAAATCAATTACTTATGGTTTATATAATGCACAAGATAAAGGAGATTTGTTTATAGGACCAGGTGTTGAAGTTTATGAAGGCATGATAGTCGGATTAAATTCTAGAAGTGAAGATTTAGCTATTAATGTATGTAAAGAAAAACATTTAACCAATACTAGAGCTTCTGGTTCAGATGAGGCATTACGTCTAGTTCCACCAATTCAAATGAGTTTAGAAAAAGCTATTGAATTTATTCAAGATGATGAGTTAGTTGAAGTTACTCCAAAAAGTGTTAGATTAAGAAAGAAAATTTTAAATAATAAAGATAGAGAAAGAGCAGCAAGACAAAATGCTAATTAATAGTTTGTTATATTTAAGTTTGCAAAAAATAAAGAAATGTATAAAGTAAAAATTATATTATATACTTTATACAAAAATATAAAATAAAACCGCATCCATTTTGGGTGCGGTTTTAAATTTATAGAGTATAGAAATATCGTATTTTACTGTACAGGTTTGTATGCTACAATTTGATGAAGAGAACCTTCATTAAAAGGGCAAACTCCTATAGGAAATTTTGTATAAGCTACAAATGGTTTATTAAGGTTCAAATTGCGGAATGATAAATATTCGCCAGACTGTACAAAATGATATTCATCCTGGTTATTGCTAAAAAAAGATATGTCCCTAAGGACATCCAAATTGGATGGCAAAGCCAAGACTTTGTTCTCATGCTTAATTACTTCAGTAATTAAAGTGCGGTCAATAATATCTACTTCTTCTCCAATAGAATCCCGAATAATTGAAAATAATACATTTTGCATATATTTTCCTCCATAAAACAATCTTATTATTGAGTTACGAAATATATTATAGCATATGTTTACATAAAAATCAAATCAGATATTTTAGCTTTATTATAGTAAAAACTATAGAATAACCCCAAATTATAAAACTTAATATTAAACAAGAATAAATAGTAATAAATAAATTATAGTCGGGAGAAAATTAAAATTTCCAAACTATAATTTTATAATTATTAATTTGAAAAATACCATTAGAATTAAGTAATTATAAATTAAGGAAATGATATATTTATTTAACTAAATTTTATAATATTTGGAATTGAAAACATTGTAGTTTTATGATATAAAAAGTAATATAATTTTATAAAATAGAAGAGGAAATAAAATGTTTAATCAAGAAGAATTTGAAATAGTAAAGAAAAGAGCTTTAGAAAATCATATTCCAATAATAATGGATGATACTTTAGAAAAAATAAAAGAAATTCTTAAAAAGGAAAATCCTATTAGAATATTAGAAATAGGAACTGCAGTAGGATACTCAGCATCTTGTTTTGCAATCTATACTAATGAAAATTGTATTATAGATACAATTGAGCTAGATGAAGAAAGAGTCAAAGAAGCGATAATAAATGTGAAAAAAATAGGTGTAGATAATAGAATAAATATTATGATAGGAAATGCTGTCGAAATTTTACCTACTTTAGATAATGAATACGATATAGTATTTATAGATGCTGCCAAAAGTAAATATTCAATATTTTTAGAAGAAGGAATAAGACTAATAAAAAATGGTGGATTAATATTAGCAGATAATGTTTTATATAAAGGGTATGTTATGAGTGATTATAATAAACATAAACAAAGAACAGCAGTAAGACATTTAAGAGAATATATAAAAGAAATAACAGAAAATCCAAGTTTAGAAACAGAAATTTTGGAAATAGGTGATGGACTTTCTATTACAAGAGTTAATAAATAGTGATAATTATAGTAAGGAGTAAAAATATATATATTTTTAATGTTATACTAGTGTTATTAGTAAATCAATTAATAAAATATTTTTACTTAATTGACTAAATTATTATAATATAATAAAATGATTTAAACTTTATAAAAAGAGTCAGAATATAATATATTATGAAAATTAATTAAAACAAGTATAGGTGTTTTAGAAAGGTGATCTTATGATTATTGATGGTGAAGATAAATATGTAATGACTGTTATTATGGCTGCAGGAAAAGGAACTCGTATGAAGTCAGAAAAATCTAAATTAGTTCATAAAATATATGATAAAGAATTAGTAAAAAGAGTTACAGAACTTGCAAAACAAGTTGGTTCAGATGAAGTGGTTGCTGTTGTTGGACATTTAAGAGAACAAGTAGAAGCTGTACTAGGAGATACAGTAAAATATGCATATCAAGATGAGCTATTAGGAACTGGCCATGCTGTAATGCAAGCAAAAAAATATTTACAAGGAAAAAAAGGAAAAGTTGTTATTCTTTATGGAGATGTTCCAATCATTAGAAAAGAAACTTTAGAAAATTTAATAACAAAAAGCTACAAAAATAAAGAATATGCTACTCTTTTAACAGCTATATATGAAAACCCTACAGGATATGGAAGAATTATTCGTGATGAAGGTGGAAATATTAAAGCAATTGTAGAAGAAAAAGATGCAAATATGTACGAAAAAGAAATAAAAGAAATAAACTCTGGTATATATTGTTTTGATATAGAAGAATTATTATCATCTCTAGAATATATAAAACCTAATAATGCACAAGGAGAATATTATTTAACAGATGTTATAAAAATAATGAATGATAAAGGATTAAAAACAGGTGCTGTTATTGTTGAAGATAATACAGAAATATTAGGAGTAAATGATAGAGCACAGTTAGAACTTTTAACAAGAGTTTTAAGAATGAGAATAAATGCTGAACATATGCGAAATGGTGTTACAGTAGAAGATGCAAATTCAATATATATTCATGATAATGTAATAATTGGAGTAGATACAGTAATTCATCCAAATACTACTATAAAAAGTGGAACTATAATAGGAAGTAATTGCGAAATTGGGCCAAATGCTTACATAAGAGAAGGATGTATTATTGGTGATAATGTAAAAGTAGGAAATTGCGTAGAATTAAAAAATGTAAAAGTTGGTAATAGAACAAAAATACCTCATTTTATTTATTTAGGAGATACAGAAATTGGAGAAGATTGTAATGTAGGATGTGGTGCTATTACATGTAATTATGATGGAAAAAATAAAAATAAAACAGTAATAGGAGATAGAGCTTTTATTGGTTCAAATGTTAATTTAGTAGCACCAGTAACTTTAGGTGATGATGTTTTAATTGCTGCAGGTTCTACAATAACAAAAGATGTTCCTTCAAATAATTTAGGAATAGCAAGAGAAAAACAAGAGAATAGACCATATAATAAAAAATAAAGTATTCGAAAGAGTTAAAAATATTACTTTAATAGATATTAAATATTAGAAAAGTCCATAAGGACTTTCTAATATTTATAAGATAAGTTATGCGTGGTAAAAAAATATAGTTAAAAAGTTATATAAAGTAATGATGTTAATATTGGCAATAAGTTTTATTTTTTTACTTTTGTTCTAGATTTTGAAAGGGTATAAAAATGGGAAATAAGAAAAATAAAAAGGATATAGATAATATAACAAAAAAATGTGAAACTTTAGATACTAAAGAGAAAAAGAAAATTTTAATTTTAGGATTAATTTCTATTATATTAGCAATTATTATGGAATATATTTTTATAAAGTCAGGAAATAGTATGTCGTTAGCAAGATGTATAACCATTTTTGGAATAATTGCTTTTATTGGACTTCATTTTGTAATTGGTTTTAAAAAATTATATACAATAATAGTAGAAAATAGATTTAAACTTTCATTAATAATGATAGTTGTGTCTACAATTATTGGTTTCTTTCAAAATCAAATAGAAATAAAAGAATGGATTTTAAATACTAACACAGTATTATCTTTATGGTGGAATATTAAATTTTATGGTCTATTGTTAGTAAGTTATGAATTATTTAATATAATCACAGATCAAAGTATGAGTTCTTCAATAATTGGAACAATTGTAGTAGTTTTTTCAGGTGCTGTACAATGGAACTTTGATAAAATTGACTCATTAATTATTGGACAACTTATTGTTGTACTTATAAACCAATTTTTTAAAGAGCAAAAAAATAGCTATAAGTGTATGTTATGCCTAGGGATTATGGCAAGTATTATTGCATATGCATTTACATTTGAAGGATATGCAATATCATTTGCATATGTATTTATAGCTTTAATTATTTGGATTTTAATAAAAAATAAAGAAAAAATAAAAGATAGAAAAACACTATTTATAGGAATTTTAACTATTATTGTGTCTGTTATAGGAGCAATAATTTGTAGAACCTTTATACCATTTTCTTATAACGATATTATTGAAAGTGAAACTAAAGGCTTATCTTTGTTATATACTTATTTATACAATATGCTTTTACCATTTAATGATATAGGGGAGAACGCATTATATGGTAGTTTTATATCTGCATTTCCACTTCCAATGTTATTAGCTTTATATTATATGTTTAAAAATGATGATAATGCGAAATTTTTATTACCAGTTACATTGGTTGCAGTTTTAGAAACAGTATTTTGTATGTCTGGTTTTCCGACAATATTAGAAAAAATGACATTATTCTCTAATGTATTACTTTCAAGAAGTATAGCAGCAGTTAATTTAGCTAATGTATATATAATTTTTTATATGTTAAAAAATATTGATAAAAAATTATTTTCTATTTCAGGTGCAATCAGAGTATCTATAGTTTTAATGATTATTGTAGGATTTATAGGATATCCAGAAATATTTGCTACAAGAATGTTTTTAAACTTATTTATGGTTGAAGCATGTTTGTTATCATTCTTATTTTTGATATTTCATGATGAAAATTATAAAAAGACATTATTGTTTTTCTTATGTATTTTTACACTAATAGGAGGAATAACAGTAAATCCAATAATATTTTTATAAAACTGAAACAAAAGTATATAATATTTAATTTAATGATTTAAAGGGATAATAATTTAAAAAACTACTATATATAGCAATTGTGAACATTTTGTGTAAAGTGTGAAATGCTTGTAAAAAGCTTTGACAAAAGAAATTGCTATGATATAATTGAAATGGTTTAAATAATGGCAAAAAATGTAAGAATGTCAAAGATTGTATTTATATAATATTTGAATAAACTTATAGCTTAAGCTATTGTTTAACATTAGAAATTGTCAAAGAATATTTAATATATTAAAAAAAAGAACAAATAAAAGTAGAGGAAGGTAAGAAATGAAAAAAGTTTTATTAATTGGAGCAGATGGAATGCTTGGTGGAGAACTAAAAGAAAGATTAGAAAAAAAATATGAAGTTACAGGAACAACAATAGAAACTTTAGATATTACAGATAGACAAGCAGTACTTATAAAAGCTAAAGAAATAAATCCAGATTATGTTATAAACTGTGCTGCTTATACAAATGTTGATGGATGTGAAGTAAATTATGACTTAGCAAATACTGTAAATGGTTTAGCAGTTGAAAATATTTCAGCAGCTGCAAAAGAAAATGACAGCATATTTATTCATATTAGTACAGATTATGTTTTTGATGGAAAATTAGACATAGATAAAATATATACTGAAGATATGGAACCAGGGCCAATAAGTGCTTATGGAAAAACAAAATTAATTGGAGAAGAAAATGCAGCTAAAGCTGAAAAATATTATATTTTAAGAACAGCATGGCTTTATGGATTAGGTGGAAAAAACTTTGTAAAAACAATGTTAAAACTTTCTGAAAATCATGACAGTTTAAATGTTGTATGTGATCAACATGGAAGTCCAACATCAACAACAACATTATGCAAAATTATTGAAGAAATAATGGAAAAACAACCAGAGTATGGAGTATATCATTCAACAAATGAAGGATTTACAACTTGGTATGAATTTACTAAAAAAATATTTGAAATTGCAGGAAAAAGTACAGTAGTAAATCCAGTTACATCTGAAGAATATAAAGTTTTAAATCCAGCATCTACAGATAGACCAAAAAATAGTATGTTATCAAAAGAGAAATTAAAAAGTGCAGGAATTATACCAGCTAAATGGGAAGATGCATTAAAAGATTATTTAAAAGAAGAATTAAAATAAAAAATATGTTTTGCTTGTAAGTGCGGATGACGAGCGTGCGGGTACAAAATAAAATCTTGCACGTTGTCGCAGCGGTCTAAGGATTTTTGAAAAAAATCGTTGAAGTGCGGATGACGAGCGAAGCGAGGAAAGGAATTAAAATAATGAAAGGTATTATTTTAGCAGGTGGTAGTGCCACAAGATTATATCCTGTAACATTAGCAGTTTCAAAACAAATGTTACCAGTATATGATAAACCAATGATTTATTATCCATTATCAACATTAATGATGTCTGGAATTAGAGAAGTTTTAATAATTTCTACACCAGTGCATTTACCAGCATTTAAAAATTTATTAGGTGATGGTTCTAGATTTGGAATGAAATTAGAATATAAAGTGCAAGAAAAACCAGTAGGATTAGCAGATGCTTTTATACTTGGTGAAGACTTTATTGGAAACGATAATGTAGCATTAATACTAGGTGATAATATGATATATGGGTCAAGAGTAGAAAGAGTGTTAAAAGCAGCAAGTAATTTAAAAGAAGGCGGAATTATATTTGGATATCAAGTTGCAGATCCAACATCATATGGAGTTGTTGAAATAGATAAAACAGGAAAAGCTTTATCTATAGAAGAAAAACCAGAAAATCCAAAATCACATTTTGCAGTACCAGGAATTTACTTTTATGATAATGAAGTTGTTAAAATTGCTAAATCTATTGAGCCTTCAGAAAGAGGAGAACTAGAAATAACAGATGTTAACAAAGTGTATATGGAAAAAGGAAAACTACAAGTAATTCCTTTAGGAAATGGATATGCTTGGTTTGATACAGGATCAGCAGATAGACTATCAGATGCATCTGATTATGTAAAAGCAATAGAATTAAGACAAGGAACACAAATAGCTTGCTTAGAAGAAATTGCATACAGAAATGAATGGATTTCAAAAGAAGCACTTATGGTAGAAGCAGAAAAATACAAAAAAACAGAATACGGAAAATATTTAAAAAGAATTGCAGAACAAGATTACAAACAATATAAGGAAATTTTTGAAGGTGATTTATTTAATGCAAATTAGTTAATAAAGAATTGAATTTATGCGTCGTTAAAATTTATTTGAAACGCAGTTACATACAACTTGTATGCGTCTTTGCCTTTCAAATAAATTTTGCCTAGCCTAAATACCAATTTTTTATTAAGTCAAAAATATTGTGACTAATTGCTAATACATTAATGGACATTCATACGTATGTTTGATAAGTAAGTTAGAATTATTATACTTGAAAAAAATATATATTTTTGATACAAATTAAACGAATATTTTGAAAGGAAGAAAAAAATGGGAAAATTTAAAAGAATAGATACTTCTATAGAAGGAGTTTATATAATTGAACCAGCAGTTTTTGGAGATAGCAGAGGTTATTTTATGGAAACCTACAGTAAACCAGGTTTTGCTGAAATAGGAATTACAAACGAATTTGTACAAGATAATCAATCAAAATCAAAAAAAGGTGTTTTAAGAGGATTACATTTCCAAAAAGAAAATACTCAAGCCAAACTTGTTAGATGTATAAAGGGTGAAGTATTTGATGTTGCAGTTGATTTAAGACCAGGAAGCAAAACTTATGGTAAATGGGAAGGAGTTATTCTTTCTGAAGAAAATAAAAAAATGTTTTTTGTACCAAGAGGATTTGCACATGGATTTTTAGTATTATCAGAAGAAGCAGAGTTTAGTTATAAATGTGATGATGTATACAATTATAGTGCAGAAGGCGGATTAAAATGGGATGATCCAGAAATAGGTATTGTATGGCCAGAAGTTCCAGGAATGAAACCAGAAGAATATTTAACTTCTGAAAAAGATGGTTTATGGCCAACTTTAGAAGAATTAAAGAGTACAGATTTATTTAAAAATTTAAAATAATATAAATATTTATTAGATTCGGAAAATAAACAAGTATAAGTAGGCAGATTAAGTGAAAAAAAGTAAAGGAGCATATGTTTATATGTGACTGCTTTTGGAACGAAGCTAACGACCTTAGACGAAGTTTAGTTTTTGAATATTGGAGGAAAAAATGAAAAATATATTAGTAACAGGAGCTGCAGGTTTTATAGGTGCAAACTTTGCAGAATTAATGGTAAAAAAATATGAAGGAAAATACAATATAATTGTATTTGATAAATTAACATATGCAGGAAATATACACAATTTAGATTCAATAAAAGACAAAATAACATTTGTACAAGGAGATATTTGTGATTTTGATTTTGTAATGGAAACATACAAAAAATACGATATAGACGCAATAGTTCATTTTGCAGCAGAATCTCATGTTGATAATAGTATTAAAAATCCATTTATATTTACACAAACAAATGTAATTGGAACACATACATTATTAGAAGCAGCAAAACAATTCTGGGGAGAAGGAAGCACAAATAAATTTGTACATGTTTCAACAGATGAAGTTTATGGAACACTTGGAGAAACAGGATATTTTACAGAAACATCTCCAATTCAACCAAACAGTCCATATTCAGCATCAAAAGCATCATCAGATTTAATAGCATTTGCATATGCAGAAACTTTTAAAATGAATGTAAGTGTTACAAATTGCTCAAATAATTATGGACCATATCAACATCATGAAAAATTAATACCACATATGATTTCTCTAGCTCTTCAAGATAAACCATTACCTGTTTATGGTGAAGGATTAAATATTAGAGATTGGTTATTTGTAGAAGATCACTGTGAAGCAATAGATATAATTTTACATCAAGGTAAAAAAGGTGAAAGATATAATATTGGTGGGCACAACGAAAAAAGAAATATTGAAATAGTTAAATTAATATTAGAAAGACTTGGTAAACCAGAATCTTTAATCTCTCATGTTGAAGATAGAAAAGGACATGATTACAGATATGCAATTGATCCTACAAAATTAAAAAATGAATTTGGTTGGGAACCTAAAACAATGTTTAAAGACGGAATTGTTAAAACAATTGATTGGTATATTGCACATCCAGAATATTTGATGAAATAGTTTAAAATAATATAAAATTTAGAGTGATGGCAAATTAAAATGTCATCACTTTTTTATATTATAGGAAATTGCTCCGCAATTCCTATAATATAAAGCCTTCGGCAAAATTTGCACACGATTTTGTATAACAAAATCGGCGCACGAACAAAGACGAGGCACATAACGTTACTAAAATGATATAAAATTTTAAATGTGCCTCTTTTGTTCTTTTAATCTAAACAATGTAAAAAAATAAAAAATACAGTCTGTTTGTGTTGAAAAAAATGCTATATAATGATAGAATGTGAAAAGCATTAATAAATATAAAAGAGGTTTTAACATTGGAAAGAATAAAAAGATTTAGTAAATATAGAAATATAATTTTAATGGTATTAGATATTTTTTGTATAGCATTTGCTTATTATTTAGGAACGATTTTAATAACAGATGCTGTTATTAAGTTACCATTATACTATGTAAAAAAGTTACTAAGAACAATTGCAATTTCAATAGTAGTTTATCAAATTGTATTCCATATAACAAAAAGATATAAAAATATAATTAGATATGAAGAAGGAAAAGATTATATAACTTATATAATTTTATCTATAATTTCTTCGTTAATAGTGTCAATAATAGATTTTATTTTAAAATTAGATGTAGCTTCTATAAAACTAAATATATTAGCAGGTATTTTTATAGGAATTATGATGGTTTCATATAGAATTATTGTAAGATATATACTTGTATTTGATGTAGTTAATAGAGGGGTTATTACAAAGACAGACGACAATGCCAAAAGATTACTAATAATAGGAGCTGGAAATGCAGCACATGAAATTATAAAAAATATTCATTCTAATATGTCAGAGGTTTATAACATAATTGGAATAATTGATGATAATAAAAAAAGACTTGGGTATACTGTTTCTGGTGTAAAAATACTAGGAAATAGAAATGATATTGTAAAAATATGTAAAGAAAATAAAATAGATCTAATTTTCTTTTCTATTGCTAGAATTGATAATGAAAATAAAAAACAAATTTTAAATATCTGTCAACAAACAAATGCTAAAGTTAGAATACTTCCAGGAATGAGGGAAATAATAAAAGATAAAAAATTATTTGATAATTTAAGAGATGTTGAAATTGAAGATATTTTAGGAAGAGATCCAATAAAACTTGATAATCAAAATATAGAATCTTTAATAAAAGATAAAGTTGTGCTAGTAACTGGAGGAGGAGGGTCTATTGGTTCAGAACTTTGTAGACAAATTATAAAATATAAGCCAGAAAGACTAGTAATTGTAGATATTTATGAAAATAATTTATATGATATAGAATTAGAACTAAAAGCAAAATATCCAAAAATGAAAATAGATGCAATAATTGCAAGTATAAGAGACAAAAAGCGTTTGGAACAAATTTTTGAAAAGTATAATCCATATTTAGTCTTTCATGCTGCTGCACATAAACATGTACCATTAATGGAAAACAGTCCATTAGAAGCAATAAAAAATAATGTTTTTGGAACTTATAATGTAGTAAATGCTTGTGATAAATATAAAGTAAAAAGATTTATTTTAATATCAACAGATAAAGCTGTAAATCCTACTAATATTATGGGTGCAACAAAAAGAATGTGTGAAATGATAGTACAAGCTAAAAATAAAGTAAGTGAAACCGAATTTGCTGCAGTACGTTTTGGAAATGTTTTAGGAAGTAATGGATCAGTTGTACCTTTATTTAAAAAGCAAATTGCAGAAGGTGGACCTGTTACAGTAACACATAAAGATATAACAAGATTTTTTATGACAATTCCAGAAGCTGTAGAACTTGTGCTTCAAGCAATGACTTATGCAAATGGTGGAGAAATATTCGTGCTAGATATGGGAGAACCAGTGAAAATATATGATTTAGCAGTAAGTTTAATAAAATTATCAGGATTAATTCCAAATGAAGATATAAAAATAGAAATAACTGGATTAAGACCGGGAGAAAAACTATATGAAGAACTTTTAATGGGAGAAGAAGGATTAGAAAAAACAGCACACAATAAAATATTTGTTGCAGAACCAATGGATATAACTATGGAAGATATAAGTCAGAAAATGGAAGCTTTTAGCAAAGTATTAGAAAAAAAAGAAGTTACAATAGGAGATATAAAAGATACTATGAAAGAAGTTATTCCAACATTCCATGAACCAGAAGAAATAAATAAAGAGATGGAATAATTTTAAAAAATAGAATATTTGGAAAAATATATATTTAAGTTTGATGGCAACTGAAATTAAAAGGAGAAATATCAAAATGAAAAAGATTTATTTAGCATCACCACATATGTCTAATGAAAAATATGAAGAAAAATACGTAAAAGAAGCTTTTGATACAAATTGGTTATCAACAGTTGGAGAAAATATAAATAAATTTGAAGAATCTGTAAGAGAATATTTAAATGTAGAATCAAGTGTTGCATTAGCAAGTGGAACTTCAAGTATACATTTAGGATTAAAAGCACTAGGAGTAAAGAAAGATGATGTAGTATTTGTATCAGATCTAACATTTTCAGCAAGTGTAAATCCAATAATATATGAGAATGCAACACCAGTATTTATAGATTCCGAGTATGCAACTTGGAATATGTGTCCAAAAGCATTAGAAAAAGCATTTGAAAAATACACTCCAAAAGCTGTAATTGTAGTTCATTTATATGGAAGAGCAGCTAATATGGAAGAAATAGTAGAAATATGTGAAAAACACAATGTTCCAATATTAGAAGATGCAGCAGAGGGGCTTGGAACAATATATAAAGGAAAATTTTTAGGAACATATGGTAAGTGTGGAGCTCTTTCATTTAATGGAAACAAAATAATAACAACAACAGGTGGAGGAATGCTTGTATCAAATGATAAATCAATAACTGAAAAAGCTAGATTTTGGTCAACACAGAGCAAAGACCCAGCAAGACATTATCAACATTCAGAAATTGGCTATAATTATAGAATGAGCAATGTTTTAGCAGGTATTGGAAGAGGGCAAATAAAAGTTTTAGAAGAAAGAATAGCAAAGAAGAAAGAAATTTTTGACACATATAAAAAAGCATTTGAGAGTATAGAAGAAATAGAAATGATGCCAGAAGGAGAAGAAGAACGTTCTAATTATTGGCTTTCAACAATGACATTAAAAGAAGATTCTAAAATAAAACCATTAGATATTATAGAAACTTTAGAAAAAGAAAATATAGAATCAAGACCAGTTTGGAAACCAATGCATTTACAACCAATTTTTGAAAAATATGATTTTATTAAAAAAGATGATAAAAAAATAAGTGTAGGTGAAGATTTGTTTAATAGAGGAGTTTGCTTACCTTCAGACACAAAAATGACAAATGACGATATTGAAAGAGTTATAAATATTATAAAAAAATTATTCAAAAATTAATTATATAAAATATATTATTTATATAAAAATTATATACTATGCTAGTGAAGATATTATAATTTTTATTAATTTTAAATATTGTAAAGATTATATTTACTATATAAGAGTTTTGCAATATTTAACAAAAGTAATATTAATTTATTAAAAAATTACAGGAGTAAATAATGTATAAAAAATATATAAAAAGATTATTAGATATAATAATTAGTCTTGTAGGATTAATTGTTTTATCTCCAATATTACTAATTCTATCAATTATGGTAAGAGTAAAACTAGGAAGTCCAGTTCTTTTTAAACAATATAGACCAGGAAAAGATGGAAAGATTTTTAAATTATATAAATTTAGAAGTATGAATAACAAAAAAGATGAAAATGGCAAATTATTACCAGACTCAGAAAGATTAACTAAATTTGGAAAAATATTAAGAAGTACAAGTTTAGATGAATTGCCAGAATTATTTAATATTTTAAAAGGTGATATGAGTTTAGTTGGACCTAGACCACAGTTAGTTAGAGATATGGTTTTTATGAGTGATGAACAAAATAAAAGACACTCTGTAAGACAAGGTTTAACAGGTCTTGCTCAAGTAAATGGAAGAAATGCAATATCATGGGAAGATAAAATAAAATATGACTTAGAATATGTAGAAAATATAACATTTCTTAATGATTTAAAAATTTGTTTTTTAACAGTAAAAAAAGTATTTGTACGTGAAGATGTCTCTCAAGAAGGAATGGATACAGCAGAAGATTTTGGTGATTATTTATTACGTACTGAGAAAATAACACAAGATGAATATAATGAAAAACGAAAAGAAGCTTTAATGTTAATCGAAAAAGTTCAGAATGAGAAGTAAAATTTATCAAAGATATAGTACTATATTCTAGGAAAAATTTTATCTAGCTTAAAATTGTAAGGATATAGAAAATTAACATTCTAAATTAGACAAAAGAAAGGAAATGAAATGGAGTTTTCTGTTTTAATGTCAGTTTATAAAAATGATAAAAAAGAATTTTTGAAATTGGCAATAGATAGTGTAATAAATCAAACTGTAAAACCTAATGAAATAGTTATTGTAGAAGATGGACCTATAGATGAAGATATGGAAAATCTTATAAAAGATTATGAAAAAAAGTATAAATTTTTTAAAGTAATCAGACAAAAAGAAAATACTGGACTGGGAAATGCATTAAGAATTGGACTAGAAGAGTGTACATATGAGTTAGTTGCGAGAATGGATTCTGATGATATATGTGTTCCAGATAGATTTGAAAAGCAATTAAAGGAATTTGAACAAGACGAAAAATTAAGCATAGTTGGTGGATTTATAGAGGAATTTATTGATGATACAACTAATGTTGTTGGAGTAAGAGATGTTCCATTGGAAAACGAAGATATAAAACAGTACATAAAATCTAGATGTCCATTAAATCATATGACTGTAATGTTTAAAAAAGAAGAAGTTTTAAAAGTAGGAAATTATGTAGAATGGCATTATAATGAAGATTATTATTTATGGCTTAGAATGTATTTAGCAAATTGTAAATTTAGAAACCTATCAGATACTCTTGTTAAAGTTAGAGTTGGACAAGAAATGTATAAGCGAAGAGGTGGATTAAGTTATTTTAAAAGTGAAGCGAGTTTACAAAAATTTATGTTAAAAAATAAAATAATAACATTTCCTAAGTTTATATATAATGTATTACTAAGATTAATTCTTCAAGTTTTAATGCCAAATAAGCTTAGAGCATTTATATTTAAAAAATTTGCAAGAAAACAAAATTAATGTTAGGAGTAAAGTATGCCAAAATTTTCGATTATAATACCATGTTATAATGCTTCAGAACATATAAATAAATGTATGGAATCTTTGGAAAATCAAACATATAAAGATTTTGAGATAATTATAATTGATGATAAATCAACAGATAATTCTTATAAAGAATTAAATACATATATTAAAAAATCAAAATTACTAATAAAATTATTATCTAATGAACAAAATTCTGGAGCAGGTGAGACAAGAAATAAAGGAATACAAACTGCAACAGGAAAATATATTACTTTTCTAGATATAGATGATTATATAGAACCTAATACATTTGAAGAATTAAATAATATTATAGAAAATAATGATATTGATTGTATTATTTTTGATTATTATTATAAACTTAAAAAAACAAATTTATTACAAAAAAGTTTATTAAAAGGTGAAAATGGATTTGTGAATAAAAGTGATGCTCTTATATATACTAAAGGAAGCACTTGGGGAAAAGTTTATTTATTAGATACTATAAAGTTAAATAATATTAAATTTCCCAATTTAAATGTAAATGAAGATATGGTTTTTAATAAAACTGCATTATCAAAATGTAATAAGATATTTTATCTAGAAAAGCCATTATATCATTATATTTTAAATGAAAATTCATTAATTAATCAAAACTTAGAATTGGCGGAAAGAAATGCTAAAATAGGTTTTGGGTTAGTAGAAAAAGAATTAAAAAAAGAATTTCCAAAAGAAGTAGAGGCGATTTTTGTAAGAGAATATTTATATTCTGGAATAATTGATCTTTTAAATAGAAAAGAAAAAAATAAGCAAATTATAGAATTTATTGAAAATAGTGAAAAAGTATATCCAGAAATATATGAAAATGAAGCTTGTAAATATTTAACTAAATATCAGAAAATAGTTATATATTTTGCTAAAAAAAGATTTTTATTAGGATTAAAACTTTTAATTAGTATAAAGAAAATAATTCAAAAAATAAGATAAGGAGAAAGAATGTTTTTTACAGGAACTTTATATGGAATAACATTTTTAATAACGATTATTTTTTCTATAATATACCAAAGAAAAGATAATGAAAATAATAAACTTATAAATGGATTACTAATATTAGGTATAATTCTTCCTTTAGTATTAATTGCTGCATTAAGATATAATGTAGGAATAGATTATGGTGAATACTATAAAGCATATAAAATAATTATGGAAAAAAAATCAATCAAATTATTGTTCACATATTATTCTAGAGAACCATTATTTGTACTTGCCACTTATATAGGAGGATTTTTAGATATATTTAATAATTCAATTCCAGTTTTTGCAGTATATTCGTTAATTTTTGTAGGATTTATATTTTCTGGAATTAAATATTTTAAAGATAAAATTTCAGTTCCACTTGCTATGTTTATATTTTGTATGACATACTATTTGGTATCTCTTAGTTTAGTTAGACAAATGATGGCTGTTGCAATTGTATTTTGGAACTTTAGAAATATATTAGATAAGAAACCAATAAAGTATCTAATATTTACCGTAATTGCAGGAATGTTTCATAAAACAGCATATATTATGATATTTTTATATTTGTTAAATTATAAAATTAATTCAAGAAAAATAAATAAAATTTATTATATATTAATTGTTTTGTCACCTATACTTATATATCCAGCTTATAAAATAATTAAATTTATAATAAATATTACAGGTATTTATTCTGAATATCTTGAACTTGTTCCAGAAATTAGTCTTACTTTTTTATTATATGTTATTCCAATTTTAGTTATTTTAACAATTAATAAAAAAGAAATTTTAAAATTAGATTCAAGATATGAAATCTTATTTAGAATTCTATATATGCAAATACCAATTCAATTATTAGGGTGTTTTATATCAACTATAGATAGACTTGCGTTGTATTTTGGAATTTTTCAAATTATTGCAATTCCATTGATTTTAAAAATTAATTTTAATAATAAATTAGATAATAAATATCTATCTAAATTACCTGTAAAAGTTCAAAATTGTTGTAAAAACTTATATGTTAAATTAAATAATGAGAAAATATGGAAAATTATTATAATATCATGGTACATTTTTTACTTTGTAGTAATGTATCTTATATTAAATTCAAACGGGGTTTTTCCTTATCAAACTATATTATTAAAATAAGGATGTTGAGAGGGGATAATATGGAAGAAGAATGGAAGGTATATAATCATGGTTTAATAACTACCAGAATGCCTCATGAAGATAAAAATGAAACTTGCATAGAAAATTTAAAAAAATGGAAAGATAAAAAAACGTTATTCGCTAGATGGACAAGTGATTTTGATTGTGGTTATGAAACTGAATGGTGGTATTGTTTAAAAGACGATGAATTTGATGTGTCTTTATTAAAATCAAAAAGAAGATATGTTATAAATAAAGGAATTAAAAATTTCGATTTAAAGATAATTAATCCTAATGAATATTTAAATGAAATGTATGAAGTTTATAGTGATAGTATGCTTGATTATCCTATTAAATATAGAACAATTATTAGTAAAGAAGAGTTCATAAAAGGACATAAGAATGATAAAGGTAGAAGTTATATTGGAGTTTGGGACAAAGAAACAAAAGAATTTTCAGGATATATTATTTGTTTTAAAATAGCAAATAGTTGTGAAACTGTAATTGATTTTCAAGAAGTAGCTGTAAAAAGAAATTCAGTAAAAAAAGAAATAAATGCAGCTATAGGAAATTATATTTGTTGTAAATATCTTAATGAAGAGAAAGTAAAATATATTTATGATGGTGAAAGAAATATTAGGCATATTACTAATTATCAAGATTATCTTATTAAATATTTTGGATTTAGAAAGGCTTATTGCAAATTAAATATAAAGTATAAAACACTTATGAAAATAGCAATTAATATTTTATATCCATTTAGAAATATTATAAAAAATACAAATAATAAATTATTATATAATGTTTATTGCGTACTATATCAAGAACAAATTAGAAGGAGTTTTAAATGATAATTTTAAAATTTTTATTATATATGTTTTTAATTCCATTTTTTATGGGATTAATATATACATATTTTTGTAAGGAAAATAAAAATAGTGCTATATTAGCATTGGTTTCTGGATATATTATTGAATTTGCCTTATTTGAATTAATAACAGTACCATCTACGTTTTTAGAAATAAGTTTTTCAAACCTTTTAAATATATGGCGTATTCTTATTTTTATTATACCACTTATTTCAATAATATTAAATGTAAAAAGAGTTAAAGAATTTATTATATATAACCTTAAACAATTAAAAAAATTACCACTATTATCAATATTAGTATTTATATTAATAGGATTACAATTATTTGTTGTTTTTAGATATATGCATATAGATGATGATGATGCTATATATGTAGCAGGAGCTACTACTACGATTTATACAGATAAAATAAATATGCATCACCCATCAAGAGGAAATTTATTAGGAGGATGGCAACCTAGATATGTACTTTCTCCATTTTCAACATATATAGCAACATTATCACAAGAGCTTGGCTTGGATCCTAGTACTACAGCTCATACTATACTGCCAGTTGTTTTGATTAGTTTAATGTATATGATATATTTTTTAATTGCTCAAAAGCTATTTAAGAAAGATAAAAAAGCAATATGTATTTTTTTGCTACTTATGAATATAATATACATTTTTGGTAATTACTCAAATCGTACTAATTTTACATTTGCATTATTTAGAATGTGGCAAGGAAAGGCTGTGCTCGCTAACATAATGATACCAGCAATATGGTATTGGTATTTAGTAAGTAGTGAAGAAAATATGAAACTTACACAAATGATAATGATGTTTATAGTTGTTTTATCAAGTTGTTTGGTTACATCAATGAGTGTTGTATTGGGATCTTTAATAATTGCTACTTCAGCGTTAATTTCTACAATAAAGAATAGACAAATAAGCTATTTATGGAAATATGCAATTACATGTTTACCATATGTTGTTTGTGGAGTAATATATTTAATATTAAGGGGGATATAAATGATAGAAGCAATTAATATAATAAAACAATCATTTGCAGAATATGTTGGAATTGGTGCATATATGGCATTGTTTTTTATATCACTACTTTATATTTATAAAAAAGAGAAAAATAGTGAACTAACTGATTATGTTTGGTATTCTTTAATAATTTTATTATTAATTTTTAACCCTATATTTTATAAAGTAATTATAAAATTCATTGATGATGGTGTCTATTGGAGAATGTTTTGGATTTTACCTATAGGAGTATTAATTGCATATGTGGGAACAAGAATAATTCTGGAAAATAATAAGAAAGCAGAAAAAATAATAATTGGATTATCAGTAATAGTTATAATTATTTTAAGTGGAAAATGTGTATTTAGAGAAGAAAACTATCAATTAGCAACTAATTGGTATAAGTTACCTCAGGAAGCTTTAGATGTTACAATGATAATAAAAGCTGATGAATGTGATAACAAATGGGCACTTATGCCACCAACACTTGTGCCATATATAAGACAATATGATGCTTCAATATTTATGCGAGTTATGAGAATGACAGAGGGGTATGATTCAGAACCTATTGTTTTAAAAATGGAACAAGGAAATGTAAAAGCAGTTGTTGATGATTGTAAAGAAAATGGTGTTAATTATGTTGTTTTTAAAAGAGAAACAATATTAAGTGAATTAATGGAAAATTATAATTTTAATGTTTTAGGAAAAACGGAAAACTATATTATTTATAAATATCAAGATGAGGTGAATTATGAAGTTTAGTATAATTGTTCCAGTTTACAATGTTGAAAAATATATAGATAAATGCTTAAGTAGTATTGAAAAGCAAACATTTAGGAATTTTGAGGTAATAATTATTAATGATGGCTCAACAGATAATTCACAAATAATAGTTGATAAATATGTAAAAACAAATATAGATAATTTTAAAAGTTTTATTAAAGAAAATGGTGGACTAAGTGATGCAAGAAATTATGGAATTGAAAGAGCAACAGGAGAATATTTAATATTTGTAGATTCTGACGATTATATTGATGAAAATTTTTTAGAAGAAATTAATTCTAAAATAGAAAACGAAAAAGATTTAGAATTAATTAGAATTCCTAAAGTTACAATTAATGAAAAAAATAAGGTATTAGAAAAGGAAAATTTATCAGAAAAAGTTCTAACAGGACAAGAAGCTTTTTGTGAATTGAGAAAGAAAAAAATATGTATAGAAACAGCATGGTCTTATTGTGTAAAAAAAAGTTTTTGGAAAGAAAATGATTTCAAATTTCCCAAAAGTAGAGTACATGAAGACTTTGGAACAATGATAAATGTAATATTAAGAGCTAAAAAAGTTGGCTTTATAAATACTACATATTATAAATACTTAATAAGAGAAAATAGCATAATGACTAATACTTCCAAAGAAAAAGAAGTAAAAAAAGTTTATGATAAATTATATCATTATGATATAATCTGCAAAGAATTAAATAATATAGGAAACATTTCTGATAAAACTAAAGATTATTGCCTAGAATATATTTCTACTGCAATGTTTGAAAGTTATAGAAAATTAGATAAAAATGAAAGAAAAAAATATAAAGAAGAATTAAAAAAAAGAGATATTATTAGAAATATAAAGTTTTATGATGGATTTGATTTTAAAATTCTTATAAAGAAAATCAATTATTCATTAATGTTATATTAGGAGTAAATAATGGAAAAAGATTCAAGAAATTATGGAATAGATTTACTTAGAATTTTAGCAATGACAATGATAATTATTGTACATATATTAGGACATGGTGGGGTAATAGATAAAATTTAAATTTAGGAGAAAAAATGAATAAAAAAAATATAAGTTTTTCAAAGAAAATAAAGAATTTAGTTGCAGAAGTAGCATATTTTCTTATAATTAAAACAAGCAAATTTCCTAAAATTGCTTCTGATGAAGATACTATACAAAAAATAATTGATGATAAATGTTCAATTGCAAGATTTGGTGATAGCGAGATAAAAATGCTTAATGCCGTTGATGTTGATTTTCAAAAAGCCAATGAGCAATTATCTCAAAGGTTAAAGGAAATAGTAAATTCAGACTGTAATAACATTTTAATTGGAATAACTCCAATTTATACATATAACGATTTGAAAAATGTAAAATCAGATGAAAAATTATTTTGGAAAAAAGAACTTGTTTTATGGAGAAAAAAATATAAGATAATTAGAAATGATAAACAATATTACAATGCTTTTATTACTAGACCATATATGAGATATATAGACAGAAGTAATTCTCCAAAGATTTTTGAAAAACTAAAAGAAATTTGGAATGATAGAGAAATTGTAATTATAGAGGGCAGTGAAAGCAGACTAGGAGTTAGAAATGATTTGTTTGATAATGCCAGAAAAATAGAAAGAATATTATGTCCAAGTAAAGATGCTTTTGAAAAATATGACGAAATATTAGAAAAGTCATTAAAATTAAAAAAGGACAAACTAATTTTAATTGCATTAGGATTAACAGCAACAGTTTTATCTTATGATTTAGCTCAAAACGGATATCAAGCTTTAGATATTGGGCATATAGATATTGAATATGAATGGATGAAAATGGGAGCATTAGAAAAAGTTAAAGTTACTGGAAAGTATACTAATGAAGTTGAAGGTGGAAACATAGTTGAAATATTAGAAGATGAAAAATATAAAAATCAAATTATTATGAAAATAGATAATAATTAATGGAGATAGAAATGAATGAATTAATAAGTATAATAATACCAGTATATAATTCAGAAGAATATTTACCAAAATGTATAGAAAGTGTTTTAAATCAAACTTATTCTAATTTAGAAATAATTATTATTAATGATGGCTCTACAGATGATTCTGGAAAGATTTGTGATGATTATGCTTTAAAAGATAATAGAATAACGGTTATACATAAAGAAAATGGTGGTGTATCAAGTGCACGAAATAAAGGTATAGAAAAGGCTACTGGAAAATATATTGGTTTTATTGATGCAGACGATTATATTGAAATAGATATGTTTGAAAAATTATATGAAAATATAAAACACGATGATTATGATATTTCAATCTGTAATTATAATATAATTTTAGGAACAAATAAAATTCCCAATAATATATCTAAAGAATGCAAAAAGATTTTTAATAATAAAGAATATTTAAGTGGATTATTCGATAAAAATTTATATTGTGGTTATTTAGTAAATAAATTAATAAAAACAGAATGTATTAAAAATGTAAGATTTGACGAAAATGTTTCTGTATTAGAAGATTTATTATTTTTAACTGAAATTCATGAAAACATTTCTAAAGTATATTTTGATAAGGATGTATTTTTATATAACTATGTTCAAAGAGGAAGTAGTGCAACTAATGTATTTAAGAAAAATAAATATGTTTCGATGATATTAGCGTTAGAAAAAATCATTCCATATATAGATGAAAATAATACAAGAAATGGAGTTATATTTGATTATTTACAGTATGTTATGATATATTATTCTTATTGTTATAATACCGATAAAAATGAGTTTAATAATATAAAGAAAAAAACTTTAAAAATTAGAAAAAAATGCTTTAGAAAAGCAATGAAAACAAATTTTTATGGGATTAAAAGAAAACTAAAACTATTTATAATTTCATATTTTCCTATTATATATGGAAAAATGAATTATTTTAAAAACAGAAATTTATATAATTAACAAAATTATAAAAGAAAGGGTAAAAGGTAAGATAAATAGAAGATTTAATTTCCGTAGTTGTGCCAATATATAATGTTGAAAATTATTTGAGAAAGTGTATTGATAGTATTATAAATCAAACTTATAATAATCTAGAAATAATACTTGTTGATGATGGCTCACCTGATAATTGTGGAAAGATATGTGATGAATATGCTGAAGTTGATAGTAGAATAAAAGTTATACATAAAGAAAATGGTGGATTAAGTGATGCTAGAAATGTTGGAATAGATGTTGCTACTGGGAAATATATTGCATTTATAGATTCTGATGATTATATTGATAAGTGTTTTATAGAATATTTATGTACTTTGTGTAAAAAAAATGATGCATATATTGCTGAATGTGATTTTGTGAAGTTTTATGACGATAAAATTGAAATAATTAATGATGAAAAAGAAGAATTCATTTTTAATAATAAAGAAATGATTAATAGGATTTATAATGAAGAAAGTTATATAAAAACTGTAATTGTTTGGAATAAATTATATAAAACAAGTTTATTTAAGGATATTAGATTTCCAAAAGGAAAAATACATGAAGATGAATTTACAACTTATAAATTATATTGGAATTCTAATAATAGAATTGCTGTTACAAATAAAAAATTATATTATTATAGATATAATCAAGAAAGTATAATGGGAAGTAAATTTAGTTTAAGAAGATTAGACTATATACAAGCATTAGAAGAAAGATTAAAATTTTTTAAAAATAAAAATCAAATTGATTTATATGATAAAACATTAGAATTATATGCATATAGATTAATTGAATATTATAATTTAATAAAAAAATATGTTGCAAATTCAAAAATAGAACAAAAAGAATTATTAAGAAAATTTAAGAAAAATTATCATAAATTTCTAAATTTAGATGTACGAAAGAGTACCAAAATAAAATATTTGTTATTTTTGCTTTTTTCTTAAACGAAATAGTAAATAAGAAATTATATAAATTTTGAGAGGTAATAATGAAAATGTATTCAAAAAAAATATATATATGTCATACAGAATATCATTTGTTAATTACATTGCTAAAGAATTTAGAAGAAAAAAATACAAATAAAAATGATATTGTATTATATGTTACATTACAAAACATAGATACATTATATGAAAGATTATTGAAAAGTAATATATTTGAAAATATATACATATTTGATTATAAAGATGCAGAAGAAATAACAAAATTACCTGGTGGAAAGAACTTTTTAGATGTAAAAAGAAATATTAAAAAGTATCTTCGAAAAAACTATAATCTTAAGTATTTAGAAAATAAAGATATTTATATGTTTAATGATCACTCCATTATAGGATTGTATTTAAGACTTAATAAATGTAAATATAATTTGATAGAAGATGGCTTGGATACTTATAAAAATATAGAAAAACATTATAATTTTAATTATAATATAAAAGAAATTTTAAAAATTTATTTTGATACAATTGATTGCGTATTTGGAAAATCTAAATATGTAAAAAGCATTGAAATAAATGACAAAGATGGAATTGATTTATTTATAAATAAGAAATTTGTTGTAAATTCTAGAGTAGAACTTTTTTCTAAATTACAAGAAATAGATAGAAGAAAAATTTTAGAAATATTTTATGAAAATGAATTTGAAAAAATAAATGGAGATGCTATTTTGTTAATCACGCAACCACTATATAAAGATGGATTTTTAAATGATGAAGAACAACAAATAGAAATGTATAAATATATTTTAAAAAAGTTTGAGGGCAAAAATCTAATAATAAAACCACATCCAAGAGACGAGATAGATTATAAAAAAATATTTAATGATAGTGTTATTTTAAAAAGAACTTACCCAATAGAAATTTTAAATTTTGTGAACAATATTTCCATAAAAAGATGTATAACTGCATTTTCTACATCAATTGATGGAATAAATTTTTGTGAAGAAAAAATAAAATTAGGGTATGATTTTGTGGAAAAATATAGAATAGGAGAAAATAGTGGTGAGTAATAGTAATAGAAGATTAGCCATAAATATTATAGCTAATTGTATAGCTTTTGCAGTAAACTTTTTAATTAATTTTTTCTTAACTCCATATATAGTTGAAAATGTAGGAAAAGAAATTTATGGATTTGTAGCATTAGGAAATAATTTTGTTACATATGCATCTTTAATAACAATTGCAATTAATTCAATGGCAAGTAGATTTATTACAATAAAAATAGAACAAAAAGATTACGAATCAGCGAGTAAGTATTTTTCATCTGTATTATTTGCAAATATTTTAATTTGTTTAGTATTAACAATACCAATGACATTAATAGTTATTTTTATGCAATATATAGTTGATGTACCAGTTAATGGAATACATGATATTAAAATGCTTTGGGCATTATTATTTATTAATTTCTTTATAGAATTAATGTCAAATGTATTTTCAATTTCAACATTTGCTACTAATAGAGTTGATTTATCAGCTAGAAGAAGCATAGAGGGGTATATAATAAAAGCAGTTATATTAGTAGGCTGTTATAAGTTTTTTCCACCATATGTTTTATTTGTTGGAGTATCTACTACTATTTATTCGTTATATAATTTGGTTATAAATATAAGGTATAAAAAGAAATTAATACCAGAAGTAGAAGTAAAGAAAACTCTTTTTGAAAAAAGGTATATTAAAGATTTAATTACATCAGGAATATGGAATACAATTAGCAGAGTAGGTTCAATTGCATTAACAGAATTAGATTTATTATTATCTAATATTTTAATTGATGCAAGTGCTATGGGAATATTATCTTTGGTAAAATTAATTCCAAATTACATAGTTTCACTAACTTCTACAATCACTAATGCATTTATGCCACAACTTACAATTTCATATGCTAAGGAAAAAGAAGATAAGAATTATATGTTAAATAAAATAAGAAATTCTATTAGAATATTATTAGTTTTTCATAGTGTAATTTATGGAATTTTAATAGCATTTTCAGATGTGTTTTATAGGTTATGGTTGCCAGGGGAAACACAGGAAACAATATCGTATATGTATATGATAGGAATAATATCTATAGGAGGATGTTTTATTAGTGCAGTATCAAATGTAATGTCAAATATTTTTACTGTATTTAATAAATTGAAAGTTTCTTCTATTACAGTAATTTTAACAGGCTTAATTAGTTCTCTTTTAACATTTGTGATTGTAAAAAATACTTCTTTAGGTCTAATTGCTATTGCAGGAGTTAGTGTGGTACTAGTTATTATAAGAAATATTGTTATATTAATGCCATATGCGGCAAAATGCATAGGTGTTCCAATATATACGTTTTATAAAGATATGATATTAAATATTTTTGTTATAGCATGTTCAGTTTTTATTTCATTTTTCATAAAAAATATTACCAATATAAATGGATGGATAGAATTTATTATTATTTGTGCAATAGATGCTACTATTATATTTGCTATTAATTTTTTCATTATTTTAAAAAAGGAAGAAAGGCAATATATAATTAGTAAATTAAGAAAGGAACAAAAAAATGTTTAAAAGAATAATAAACAAGTTTCGAAAGAATGTATATGAAGAAAAACATTGTGTTATTGCTAATGAAGTAGAAATTATAGAAAGCGATATTTCTGAATATTGTAATTTGGCACATCATTCTTCTATTATGTATAGTGAGATAGGAAAAAGAACATCGATTGGAAGATATTCAAAAATAAGAGATAGTAAAATAGGAGCATATTGTTCTATATCATTTGATGTGATAATTGGAGCGGTTTCACATCCTATGGATTTTATCTCAACACATGCATTTACATATAGAAAACAATTTGATATAGTAGAAGAAGATATAATGTTGAAACATCCAATAACTAATATTGGTAATGATGTTTGGATTGGGTGTGGAGCAATTATTTTATCTGGAGTAACAATAGGAGATGGAGCTATTATAGGTGCAGGAGCAGTTGTAACCAAGGATGTAGAACCATACACTATTGTAGCAGGAGTTCCAGCAAAAGTACTTAAAACTAGATTTGAAAAAGAAATATCAGATAAACTTATTAAGTTAAAATGGTGGGAATTAGAAGACGAAAAATTAAAAAAAGCAATAAAGTTATTTCAAAAACCAATAACAAATGATGATATTCGATATTTAGAAGAAATGAAAAAAGAAGGAGAAAGAAAATAGAATGAAATTTTCAATATTATCAGGAGCATATGTTAATGCGGGTGATTTTTTAATTGTGGATAGAACTATACAACTATTAAAAAATGTATATCCAGATTGTGAAATTATCATTTATGAAAGAAGAAAAAATCTGGAAAATGATCTTAAAGAAATTAACAAAAGTGATGCACTAATTTTGGCAGGGGGGCCAGCATATTTACCAAATGTATATCCAGAAACAATACCATTGGTTGATGACTTAGATAGAATTACAACTAAAATTGTTGCTATTGGCTTGGGATGGTATGGAAAAAATACAAGCAATAAATATATTTATGAAGAATATAAATTTAGCGAAAGTACTAAAAAGTTATTTAATAGAATTATAAAAGATTCTGGATATTTAACTTGTAGAGATTGGTATTCTGTTAGAGCTTTAAGAGCAAATGGAATTAATAATGCTATTATGACAGGATGTCCAGCATGGTATAATTTAGAATATATTGATAAATCTGAAATTAGAGAAAATATTAGTATGCCAATAAAAAAAATATGTATATCAGATCCAGCTAATATAAAAAATTTTGAACAGGCTTTAAAAGTGGTAGAATATGTAAAACAAAAATTTACACAAGCAAATATTTCCTTTGTATTCCATCGAATTGAAAAAAACGATGAAATACATAAAAATTTAAAACAAAAACTTGAGGAAATTGGTATTAAAATAGTAAATATATCTAATTCAGTAGATGGATTTTCAGTTTATGATGATTGTGATTTACATATAGGATATCGTGTTCATGCTCATATATATAACTTAAGTAATCGTAATATTTCAATTTTAATAGAAGAAGATGGAAGAGGAGCAGGTGTTAATCAAGCATTAGGTTTAACTACTATAACAGCATATGAAGATAATGCAACAAAAATATTTGATAAAAGTATTTTTGGTAAAATTTATAGGCTTTTTGAAAGAAAAATATTAAAAATTGGAGTTTATAAAAATAATCCATACATATTAGAACAATTAGAAGATGCATTTAATATGTTAATAAAAAATGATTTTTCTATTTATAAAACAGCATTTTTTAACATGCAAATGTATTATAAAATAATGGAAAATCATATAAAGAATATACTAAAAAATTAATATATATTAATGAAAATGGAGGTTAAATAATGGAAATATTAGCAGTAATTCCTGCAAGAGGAGGCTCCAAAGGAATACCAAGAAAAAATATACGATTAATGAATAATAAACCATTAATTGCTTATTCAATAGAGAATGCAAAGAAATGTAATGCTATTACAGATATTGTTGTAACAACAGATGATGAAGAAATATCAAATATATCAAAATTTTATGGTGCTGAAATTATAGAAAGAGCAGCTGAACTATCAGGAGATACAGTGACACTTGATCCTGTTATTTATGATGCAACTGTTAGAATGGAAGAAAAAAATAATAAAAAGTATGATATTGTTATTACATTACAAGCAACATCTCCATTACTAAAAAGTGAAACATTAAATAAAGCTATTGAAGTTTTTTGTAATAGTAAATATGATACATTTATTAGTGCAACAAATCAACCACATTTATCTTGGGGAAAAAATGAAAATGGTTTTTATCCATTATATGAAAAAAGATTAAATAGACAGCAATTACCTGCAAATTATTTAGAAGCTGGGGCTTTCTTGATTACGAGAAGAAAATTTGTAAAAGAAAATAGTAGAATGGGACAAACAATTTCTGTATATGAAATTCCAGAAGGTGAAGCAACAGATATTGATACAATAAGTGATTGGGTTGTTTGTGAAAGTATGTTAAAAAGGAAAAAAATTGTATTAAGATGTGATGGCTATAAAGCTTTAGGAATGGGACATATATATCATTGTTTAAATTTAGCATATAATTTAACAGAACATGATGTAATATTAGTAACTAATGAGAATTACGAAGAAGGTCTGAATAAAATAAAAAGTAGTAATTTAAAATATACTACTATAAAAAATGATAAAGATTTTTATAATTTTTTAGAAAAATATAAACCAGATATTATTGTAAATGATTGTTTAGATACAACTTCTGAGTATATTCAAAATTTAAAAAAATTAGCTAATAGAGTAGTAACAATTGAAGATATGGGAGAAGGAACATTTTATGCTGATGCAGTTATAAATGCCTTATATGATGAAACTGGTGGTTCTAATATTTATAGTGGCCAAAATTATGTTTCACTAAGAGATGAATTTTTAATTAATACCCCAAAAGAATTCTCAAATAAAGTAAATGACATTTTGGTTTTATTTGGAGGAACAGATCCTGCAAATTTAACTCAAAAAGTTTATAATGTAGCAAAAAATATGAATAATTCTGATGTTAAATTTACATTTATATTAGGTATAGGATATGAACATGCAGATCAAATTATTAGTATAGAAGAAAAAAATATAACAGTCTTTAAAGATGTCAAAAATATTAGTGAACATATGAAAAAAGCGGATTTAGCTTTAACTTCACAAGGAAGAACTATATATGAACTAGCTGTATTAGGAGTACCATCTATTGTACTAGCCCAAAATGAAAGAGAAAAATTACATAACTTTGCTCAGATAGATAATGGATTTTTAAATTTAGGTCTTGGAATAGATGTATCAGAAGAAACTATTAAAAATACTATAGAATGGTTAATAAAAGTACCATATATAAGAAGTGAAATGAGAGAATTAATGTTAAAAAATGAACTAAAACATGGATTAAAAAATGAAATAAAGATTATTTTAGGAGAATAGGAGTAAATAGAAATGGAAAGTGTTATTATTGAAAGAGCGTTAAATGGAAAATTTGTATTAATTGCAGAGATAGGAGTAAATTATTATGATATAGCTAAGAAAATGAAAATATCTCCTATGGAAGCAGCAAAATTGATGATAAATGAAGCAAAGAAAGCAGGAATTCACGCAGTAAAATTTCAAACATATAAAGCAGAAACACTTGCTGCAAAAGATTCACCATATTATTGGGATATTACAGAAGAACCAACAAAATCACAACATGAACTATTTAAAAAATTTGATTCTTTTGGATATAATGAATATAAAGAATTAAGTGAATATTGTAAAAGTTCAAATATAGAATTTTTGTCAACAGCATTCGATTTTGAATCAGCAGATTATTTAAATGAATTGATGAATGTTTATAAAATTTCTTCATCTGATTTAAGTAATTTACCATTTATAGAGTATCAAGCAAAGAAAAATAAACCTATGTTATTGTCAATAGGTGCTTCAAATGAAGATGAAATTGATAAAGCTATTGAAACTATTAGAAAAAATAATGATAAACCATTAATATTATTACATTGTGTTTTAGAATATCCTACACCATATGATCATGCAAATTTAAATAAAATTGCTACTTTAAAAAGAAAATATCCAGATGTTATTATTGGGTATTCAGATCATACAAAACCAGATGAAAGCTATGATGTAGTAAAAACAGCATACAACTTAGGAGCAATTGTTGTTGAAAAACACTATACATTAGATAAAACACTAAAAGGAAATGATCATTATCATGCAATGAATCCAGAAGATGCAGAAAAAATTATTAAAGGTATAGAATTTATTGAAAAGCTAAGAGGAAGTTATGATCTAAAATGTTTAGATACAGAGTTGAAAGCAAGAAGTAATGCTAGAAGATCAATTGTATCATTAGGTAAAATTAATAGAGGAGATATAGTAACTAAAGAAATGCTTACATATAAAAGACCAGGTACAGGGATTTCTCCAACAGAAATAGATAAAATAATTGGAAAAAAATCTAAAATAGATATTGAAGATGATACAATATTAAAAACTGAAATGTTTGAATAAATAATTAATAATTTAATTAATATCATATAACTAATAAACAGAAAGGACTAGAGTTAAGAATGAAAATCTTAGTAACAGGTGGATTAGGTTTTATTGGTTCACACACAGTAGTAGAACTTGCAAAAGCAAACTTTGAAATTGTTATTGTAGACAATTTATATAATAGTAAAGAAGACGTATTAGAAAAACTAGAAAAAATTACAGGAAAAAAATTTAAATTATATAAATATGACTTATGTAACAAAGAAAAAATAGAAGAAATATTTAAAGAAAATCAAATAGACGCAGTAATTCATTTTGCAGGTTATAAAGCTGTTGGAGAATCTGTAAGAGAGCCATTAATGTATTATTCAAACAATTTAATTTCAACATTAAATTTATTAGAAGTTATGAAAAAATATAATGTTAAAAAATTTGTGTTTTCATCTTCTGCAACTGTATATGGTGAGCCTAAGACTCCAAAATGTACAGAAAACATGAATAGAGGAGAAACTACTAATCCATATGGAACAACAAAGGCTATGATTGAGAAAATACTAGAAGATTTATATGCTTCTGATAATTCTTGGAATATTACTCTTTTAAGGTATTTCAATCCAGTTGGTGCACATGAAAGTGGATTAATTGGAGAAGAACCAAATGGAATTCCAAATAATTTGATGCCATATATAATGAAAGTAGCAAGTGGAAAATTAGAAAAATTAAATATTTTTGGAAATGACTATCCAACTATTGATGGAACAGGAGTAAGAGATTATATTCATGTTGTAGATTTAGCAAAAGGGCATGTAAAAGCTATTCAAAATGCACCAGATGGATTAAATATTTATAATCTTGGATCAGGAAAAGGCATTAGTGTTTTAGAACTTGTAACTACTTTTGAAAAGGTTAATAATGTAAAAGTTAATTATCAAATTGTTGATAGAAGACCTGGTGATATTGCAGAAAATTATGCTGATCCCTCTGAAGCTTTAAAAGAATTAGGTTGGAAAACAGAAAAATCAATAGAAGATATTTGCAGAGATGCTTGGAATTATGAGAACGCAGAAGGTTAAAGTTTTTCTTGTTATATAAATAAAACGAAAAATGAAATACATAGGAGAATTATGGAAGATAATAATGAAGTTTCTAAAAATATAGAAACAGAAGAAAAAAAGTTTAATAAAAGATTAGGGAGATTTTCAATAAATGTTGTATTAATTATAGCAACTATAATGTTAATATTCCTATTTATAGCCTCATTACTATATACAGCTTATTTTAAAAATGCTTGGATAGGCGAATATAATGAAGGAATCTATTATGAAAATGATAATGTGTTTTTAAATATAATTTATTGTGTTATATTTATTTTTGCTGTATGGGGAATTAGTAAATTACTAAAAAAAGTAAATTTAAAAATTGCTTCAATAATATCTATAATTATAATTGGCATTTTGTGTTTTACATGGATAAACTTTGTACAAGCACCAGTAAAATCAGACCAAAATCAAGTTCTTATTTGTGCAAAAGAATTTGCTAAAAATCGTTTTGGACTTTTAGAAGGACAAGGATATTTTTATATGCATCCATTACAATTAGGGTGTGTACTAGGAATGGAATTAATAATAAGAATAATTCACACCTATTCTTGGATTGCAATGCAAAGAGTTAATATTTTATTTTTAATGGCAATTGTTTATGTGATAATGAAAATTACTAAAAAAGTTTATAAAAGTGATTCAACAAATAAAATATTAAATTTATTATTAATATCTTGTTTGATAATTCCACTTTTTAGTATTGTAGTATATGGTAATATTTATGGATTACTTTTTGCACTACTTGCAGTATTTTTCTTGATGAAATATTATGAAAACAGGAAAATAAGATATATACTATTAATTCCTTTTTCTTTAAGTATATCAATTATATTAAAAAGCAATTATGAAATTGTAATGATAGCAATTGTTATTTCTTTATTGTTGGATTTAATAAATAAATTTAATTGGAAAACTCTAATTACAATTCTTGTAATATTAGTAATGTTTAGTGTAAGCTATCCTTTGGTTTATAAATTTGTAGAGTATCGTTCAGGTATAGAGGTAAATGATGGAATACCAATGATTGCATATGTTGCAATGTCAATTCAAGAACCACTAGAGACACGTAATAGTGGGTGGTATCATGATGGAAAAAATGTTGAGATGTTATATCCTGAAAATAATTTTGATTCAGAAGCAACAAACCAAGCAAGTAAACAAATAATTAAACAGAGACTAAAGGAATTTCTTAATTCACCAGATAAAATGCGTGATTTCTATATAGATAAAATAGCTTCTACATGGATAGAACCTGCTTTTCAAACTTTATGGTGGGCAGAGCCAGCAGAAGAATTTAAAAATTTGGAAGAAAACAATCCAGATTATATAGAATATATTTCAAATAATGGAGTTTTATTAGATATATTTCATGGTGAAACACAAATGAAACTTTTGAAATATTTAGATGTAGTAGAAATTACGGTATTTGGTATGTCTTTATTATCAGTATTAATTTCTATAAAAAATAAATCAATAGATTATAAAAATGTCTTATTATTGTTAGTTTTTGTTGGAGGATTTTTATTCCATATTATGTGGGAAACTAAATGCATTTATGTAATACCATATTATATAATGCTTATTCCTAGTGCTGCTGACGGAATTGATAAATTAGGAAATTTCATTTGTAATAAATTTAAAAAAGTAAGAGAATAAGAAAAAATCCTGTTAATTGATTTAACAGGATTTTTTCTTACTATTTATTTAATAAAAAGTATGACTAACTGAGGGTGTAACAAGCAAAGCTTTAACAGGCTCTTTTTTATGAAAGTAACAATTCAATAAATTGAATTATTACAAACTTAGCTTGTAACAAGCAATTTAATAATGAAAGCCATACTTCAATAACTTGAAGTATGACTAACTGAGGTTGTAACAAGCAAAGCTTTAACAACCTCAGTTTTTTCACAAAGAATACACATTAAAATATTGATATTTAAACTGCTTAATGATATAATGCAAAGGAAATTTAATTGGTGGAAAAGGATGGAAAAATGGAATTTTTTAAAATACTTTTTAAGAATAAAAAACTTGTAATTCAACTTGGAAAAAATGATTTTAGAAATAGATTTGCAAATACTGGTTTGGGCGCTATATGGGGATTTGCACAACCATTTGTATTTATGATTACATATGTAATTGTATTTCAATATATATTAAAAACAGGGAGTAGTGGAAAATATCCATATGTTGTGTGGTTTTTACCTGGAATGTCTATTTGGCTATTCTGTAGTGATGCAATTTTAACAGCTAGTAATTCTATTAGAAATTATAGCTATTTAGTAAAAAAAGTTGTGTTTCCAATAGACATTATTCCAGTTATTTCACTTACATCATCTTGTTTTGTTGGTATATTTTTAATTGCAATAGCAATTGTAGTATCATCACTTTTTGGATATATACCAAACTTTGTTAATGTAATTTATATTTTATTTTGCTTAATTTGTTTCATAATTGCATTAACTAGATTTACTTCTGCAATTACAACTTTAGTTCCAGATTTTGCACAATTACTAAATATTGTTATTCAGTTATGTATGTGGTTTACACCAATTATTTGGAATTTAGATATGATATCAGAAAAATTTTTATACTTTTTTAAAGCATTTCCATTTACTTATTTAGTCGAAGGATTTAGACAAGCATTTATGGAAAATTCTACTATTATAACAGATAATAATGGTTTATTTACTATTATATTTTGGACAATTACAATACTTATATTTATATGGGGAAATGCAATATTTAAAAAATCTAAAAAAGATTTTGCAGATGTATTATAAAGGTTATGCTTACTAATTAGAAATTATTATATACAATTTATTGTACAAATTTGAAAGGTAAAATATATGAAAAAAGTTGATATATTACTTGCAACCTATAATGGAGAAAAATATTTGAAAGAACAATTAGATAGTATTTTATCTCAAACTTATAGTGAATTTAGATTGCTAATTTCAGATGATGCTTCAACAGATAATACAAAGAAAATTTTAGAAGAATATACTGAAAAAGATAAAAGAATTATAGTTTTCTGCCAACAGAAAAATTTAGGAGTTATAAAAAATTTTGAATTTTTGCTAAATAAAGTAGAAAATGATTATTATATGTTTTCTGATCAAGATGATATCTGGAAAGAAAATAAAATTGAACAATCCATTAAATATCTTGAAGAAAAAAATGCAGATTTAATTTATACGGATTTAGAAGTTGTAGATGAAAATCTGAATGTAATATATAGTTCATACTGGAAGTTAAAAGGATTTTATAATAAAGTAAAAAAATATAATAATTTTGAAAGTTTGTATTTAAATAATTTTGTTACAGGCTGTACAATACTTTCAAAAAAAGAATTAATTAAAGAAGCTTTGCCACTTCCAAATACAAGCAAATTTGTATTACATGATTATTGGATACCTTTAATATTAAGTCAAAAACATAAAATTGAATATATAGAACAACCTCTAATAAAATATAGACAACATAAAAACAACAAAATAGGCTCTAAAAAGAAAACTAACGAATTAAAATCATTTGAAGAAATAAGAGAATTATTTATTAGAGTAAAAAAAGAGCATTTTAAAGTTTTTATAGATAATGAAGATAAATTTATAGATAATAAAGTAAGAAAATTAAACAAAGAAGCTTTAGAATATTATCAAATGCTAGAAAAGAAGAAAAATCTTAATTTTAGAAAATGGGGATTATTTTTCAAACTTTATAAATACGAAGGATTTGTTTATAAAATGGAAAATTTTGCTATTTTAAATTTACCAATTATAGCAAAAACATTATTTAAACTGAAAAAATAAATTCAACTTTATAAGACGACCAGCAAGGAACGGCAATTTTTTGATTATTTAAATTAAATTACTAGAATTACATAAAAAATTTGAAAGGAAAAATACATGAGTGATACAGTAATTAAAATTACTAATTTAGTAAAAGAATATAAAATGTATAAAAGCAAAAAGGACAGACTATTTGAAACAATACTACCAGGATATGAAAAACATTCAACATTCAAAGCATTAGATAATTTAAATTTGGAATTAAGAAAAGGGGAAGTACTAGGAATACTTGGAAAAAATGGCGCTGGTAAATCAACTTTACTTAAAATGATTACAGGTGTAGCAACACAAACATCAGGTACTATTGAAATAAATGGAAAAATAAGTTCACTTTTAGAACTTGGAGCCGCTTTTAACTCAGATCTTACAGGATATGAGAATATTTATCAACATGGACAAGTTATGGGATTAACAGATGAAGAAATAAAATCAAAAGAACAAGAAATTATTGATTTTGCAGATATAGGAGAACATTTATCTCAACCTGTAAAAACATATTCTTCAGGTATGTTTGCTCGTTTAGCTTTTGCATGTGCAATAAATGTAGATCCAGATATTTTAATTGTTGATGAGGTTTTATCTGTAGGAGATATGGCATTCCAATTAAAATGTTTTAAAAAGTTTGAACAATTTAAAGAAAAAGGAAAAACAATTATATTTGTTACACATAATGTAAATGATGTTTTAACAAATTGTAATAGAGCAATAATTTTAGAAAATGGAAGAAAAACTTTTGATGGATCTGTTAAAGATGGTGTAAACAGATACAAAAAGATTATTGTTGGAATTAATCCAGATGAAGAAATTACTGAAACTGAAAATAAAGATGAAATAAATGATAATGATATAAAAGAAAAAATAACATTAGAAAATGCAGAATGTTGGAAAGATAAATTTAATCAAAATCCTAATATGGTTGATTATGGAAATAAAGAAGCAGAAGTTATAGACTATGGTATTTTTGATTTATCTGGAAATCCTGTTAATATTTTTGACAATGGTGATACAATAGTTTTTAAATCTAAGGTTAAGTTTAATGAACAAGTTAAAGATCCTATTTTTACAGTAACAATAAAAGATTTTGCTGGTAAAGATATTGCAGGAACAAATTCAAATATAGAAAAAGTACTTACAGGAAGTTATGAAAAAGGAGATATTGCAGTTGCAGAATTTGTACAAAAAGTTCCAGTTGCACCAGGAAAATATACTTTATCATTTAGTTGTACAAGATATAATGTAAATGGAGAATTAGAAGCTTTAAATAGAAAATATGATGCATTATTAATAGAAATAATAACAACTAAAAATACAGTTGGATTAGTAAGATTAGATTCCAAAATTACAGTAACTAAATTAAAATAAAAGATTAACTATAATAAAATTATAAAATGAAACTTACAATTCAGAATCTAAAATTATTAATTTTACTAGAATAACGAAAAGAAAGATTTACAAAAATTAAAATAATTTAAAAATTTTGAGTGATGCGCAGTTTTTTACTAACAGTTGAATGTAAATGATTACTGTTAGTTAATGCAGTAGCTGGGAGCAAAACGAAGTGAAGACGACCAGTAAGGAACGGTAAATTTTTAATTATTTTAATTTTAGATATTAACTTTTAGTAAATAAATCATAACTGTAAACTGTAACCTAAATTTATGAAAGGTCTTAAAGAAGATAAAATATGAAAATTGATTTATCAGAATTTAAAAAGAATATTATAAGTTGGTATCCTATAAAAAAAGACCAAAAAGTTCTAGAAGTTATGCCAGAAAAAGAAATAACAGAAGAACTGAAAAAGAAATCAAATAATGTAATTTCAATAGATAATTTACAAAATCAAAATTTTGGAGATAAATTTGATTTTGTAACACTTATAGGTACTTTTGAAAAATTAAATACAAAACAAGATATTGAAGAAGTTTTAGAATTTTCTAAAAATAATATAAAAGAAAATGGAAAAATTCTTTTAGCAATACCTAATAAATATGGAATGAAATACTGGGCAGGAGACAATTTAGAACAAAATGCTACATCTTATGAAAATATTATAAATTCAAAAGAAAATATTGTAAGTATAGTAAAAATAAAAGATATTTTAAGTAAATTAAATTTGAAATTTAAATTTTACTATCCATTACCAGATTATAAATTAACAAATGTAATATTTACAGACGATTTTATGCCAGATAATGATAGTATAGATGCTAGAATTCTGACTTATTGTAATGAAGGTAAAATATTAAATTTTTCAGAAAGAGAAGCTTATAAAAATTTAATAAAAGAAGATAAAAGATTATTTCCGTTTTTTGCAAATTCATTTTTTATAGAAATTTCCCCAAATGCAAAGTTTGAAAATATAAAATATGTTGGATATGGAATTACTAGAAAAAAAGAATATAGAATACAAACTGTTATTAAAGATGATTATTCTTATAAAACATCAAATTCGGAAGAGGCACAAAAACACATAAATCAAATTGGAAAAAACATTGAAATAATAAATAAGTGTAAAATTAATTGCTTAGATACATTTGAAAACAACACTATTATAAGCAAATTTCTAAAAGATTCTGTATCTTTTGATAAAGAACTAATGAATATTTACTATGAAAAAGGATTAACTAGTGTAATTAAGCAAATAAAATATTTTAAAAATGAAATATTAGATAAATTAGAAATTTTAGAAAATCCTAATAGTACTGTTTTTGATAAATATAAAATAGAAATTTCTAATCAATTAAAACAAAAACTACATTTTACAAAAACAGGTATTTTAGATTTGATTTTTCAAAATTGTAGGAAATTAAATAATGATATATATGTATATGATCAAGAATGGTATGAAGAAAACGTTCCAATAGAATTCATATTATATAGAGCAATATTTTATTTTACAGAATTAAAAAATGTTGAAGACATAAATAATGTTTATAAACAATTAAATATAGAAAAATACATAGAAATATTTGAAAATTTAGAAAGCAAAATACAAGAAAAAATTATAAATAAAGATATATGGGAATTTCATACTAATTCAGTTAAAGATATTGGAAAAATAGATTTAGTCTTGAAAAATTATGAAGAAAGATTAAGTGTAGCTAATACTCATATAGAAAATTTAGAAAACAATATTAAAGAATATGAAAAAGGAATTGCAGATTTAACACAACTTATTAAAGATAAAGATGTAGAATTAGTTAATTATGCAAATCAATTAAGAAGTATATCAAGCTCGTTGTCTTGGAAGGTTACGAAACCAATAAGAATATTAGCTTGGATACTTAATCCTAAAAGTGGAGCTAGTTTTATTGATAGAATAATGCCACCAGGTGGAAAAAGAAGAATTGAATACGATAAAAAACAAACAGAAAAAAAATATGCTCGAAAAGTTGAAAAATATTTTAAATTAACAGATACTGAAACTGCTGAATATTGGAAAGGTATAGACCATAGAAAATATTTAAAATATGAAAAAAATATAGAAAGAAAGAAATTACCTAAAGAAGATGAAAATCATTTTTCAGATTATGAAAAATGGATAGAAGCCAATACACCTACAGATCAAGAAATTGAATTACAAGAAAAAACAAAATTTAAGAAAAGACCTAAAATTAGTATTGTAGTTCCATTATATAATACTAATACAGACTTCTTTAGAGAACTTTTATATACAGTACATTGTCAAACTTATAAAAACTGGGAATTAATTTTGACAGATGGGAGTGAAGAACCATTAGAAGAAATTAAAAAAATGGTTGAAAAAGACAAAAGAATAAAATATAAATTTTTAGGTGAAAATAAAGGAATTTCTGAAAATACAAATTGTGCTATTGAAATGGCAACAGGAGATTATATTTCGCTTTTAGATCATGATGATATGCTAGATATAACTGCGCTATACGAGGTTGTAAAAGTTATTAATGAAAATGATGAAGTGGACTTTATATATTCAGATGAAGATAAATTCCATTTTATAGATGAGCCTATGTTTGCACCACATTTTAAACCAGATTATGCTCCAGATACATTAAGAGCAAATAATTATATTTGTCATTATAGTGTATTTAAAAAAGAACTTTTAAAAGAAATTGGTGGATTTAATTCTGAATTTAATGGTGCACAAGATTTTGATATTATCCTAAGAGCAACAGAAAAAGCTAAAAAAATAGTTCATATATCAAAAGTATTGTATCATTGGAGAGTTCATAAAAATTCGACTTCGATGACACAAGATGCAAAACCTTATGCAATTTTAGCAGGCCAAAAAGCGGTAGAAGCTCATTTAGATAGAGTTGGATTAAAAGGAAAAGTGTATGAGGGTGCAAATGCTGGAACATATAGAATAGATTATGAAGTAATAGGAGATCCTAAAGTTTCAATTTTAATTCCTAATAAAGATGGAATTGATTTATTAGAAAATTGTGTAAAAAGTATTTTAGAAAAAACAACTTATAAAAACTATGAAATAGTTATTATTGAAAATAATAGTGAAAATAAGGAAACGTTTGAATATTATAATAAATTAATACAAGATAGTAGGATAAAAATTTTAAATTATAATAAAAATACAATTTTAAATAAAGATGGAGAAAAAGAACTTGTTTCAAGTGATATTAAAAATAGAACAGGATTTAATTATTCTAAAATAATTAATTTTGGAGTGAAAAATTCGGATGGAGATTTTATAATTCAATTAAATAATGATACAGAATTATTAACTCCAGATTGGTTAGAAAAAATGATAGGTTTTTGCCAAAGAGAAGATGTAGGAGCTGTTGGTGTAAAATTATATTATCCAGATGAAACAATACAACATGCTGGAATTATTGTTGGCTGTCTTCAAGTTGCTGCACATGTTTTTAGAGGTTTATCAAAAGATGAGCAAGGATATTTTGGAAGAGAAAATCTAATTCAAAATATGAATGCTGTTACAGCTGCATGTATAATGACTAAAAAGTCTATTTATGAAGAAATTGGATTTATGAATGAAGGTTTTGCTGTGGCATTTAATGATATTGATTTTTGCTTGAAAATTAGAAATACTGGTAAACTTATTGTTTATAATCCTACAGTTGAATTTGTACATTTTGAGTCTAAAACTAGAGGAAACGATATGGATCCAGATAAAATTGAAAGATTTCAAGGAGAAATTAATCTATTCCTTAATATTTGGAAGGATAAACTTGCTCAAGGCGATGAATATTATAATAAAAATTTGAGTTTAGATTCTGATCAATATGATGTTAGGATAGATTAAATAAATTGTAATTTGTAGGGTAAATTTCATTTTCAAAAATTATTAACATGTATATAAAAATTTTACTATAATATTTTTCTTACTCTATATCAGAATTATTAACAAAATTATATTATTCATA
>OFGE01000195.1_pt1 | contig 69359 bp, 57 predicted proteins | sample 1521681 | NCBI WGS metagenome assembly OFGE01 (sample SAMEA3504093, study PRJEB24116) | mouse gut metagenome | biome: mouse gut; feature: mouse-associated habitat; material: faeces | place: Denmark | collected 2011 | reverse complement strand
TTAATCCGGAAGAACCGGATGCAGTCTGGTGTTCGGATATCACTTATATCTGGACTTACGAGGGCTTTGTATACTTAACGAGTATTATGGATCTGTACTCGAGAAAGATCATCTCATGGGTATTAAGTAATACATTAGAAGCAAAACATGTCGTAAAAGCGGTAGAAAAGGCAAAAAGAAGGAGGAATGTGGAGAAACCCTTAATTCTGCATACAGACCGGGGGATCCAGTATGTGTGCAGGGAGTATGTAGAGGCAACCATTGGAATGAAGAGAAGTTATTCGAAAAAAGCGTATCCATGGGATAATGCCTGTATTGAATCCTTTCATGCATTGATCAAAAGAGAATGGCTGAATCGATTTAAAATAAAAAATTATGAACATGCCTATAAATTGGTATTTGAATACATAGAGACATTTTATAATACGGTAAGAATCCACAGTCATTGTGGATATCTATCACCAAATGAATACGAGAATGTGTATGAACAGAAATTGAATAAGATGGAAAGATTGGCTGGATAAAAAATGGAAGGTTGTAAGAAAAGTTCACTTTTAACTTGTACTTTTTCTTGACATAGTACCACATTAATTTTTTCATCTTGATATTCCTTTCTGTGATATAGGTTTTATTTTCAGTTTTCCACCCGACCGAAGGTTTTTTTAAAACACCTCTTTTTGATTTGATATTTACCATTTTTATAGTTTATTTCGTTGTAAAACGGAATCCCTGTGTTATACTAATTATCATAACCATCCGGGCATCTTGTGATGTCAGTATTAAGCATTTAGGAGGAATTGAGATGTATAAGAATATTGAAAAACAGAAGAGCATGAAATTAAAAGATTTGGTGGATTATCAGGCAGGGCAGGTAGTGAGCAGGACGCTGGTGCAGAATGCCTCCGTCAGCATGACGATTTTCTCATTCGACAAAGGAGAGGAGATTTCCACCCATGCGTCCGGCGGAGATGCTATGGTCACGGTGCTGGAGGGCAAGGGCAGGTTTACCGTTGGGGGAGAGGTATTTATTCTTGAAGAAGGGGAGACATTAATTATGCCGAAAGACGTTCCTCATGCGGTATTTGGGGAGGAACGGTTCAAGATGCAGCTTACGGTTTCATTTTAAGTATAACAAGATTTGGAAATAGGCTGCCCTGAAAATAAAATTTTATTCAGGGCAGCCTATTTCCATGCTAATTATTTGCAAAAGGGTACAAAAGGATACAGAAAAGATATATTCATATGATATGGTATCACCATACAGAAAAATTGTCCGGACATTTTCTGTAAACGATACACGGATTGACGGAATGTGGAGAACGTAGATATCTGTAAAAGATACAAGAACTGGCGAAATATGGAGAATATATATGGAACTAAGATTACTGATTGTGGAGGACGACGCTCTGCTTGCAGAGGCTGCAGCGGACTATTTTACAGGCAAGGGATGGAGTGTGGAGGAAGCGGAAGACGGGATACAGGCATTGGAGCGTTTGGAAACCCAAAGTTACCACTTGATTCTGCTGGATGTTATGATACCGGGCGTCAATGGCTTTGACGTGTGCCGACGGATTCGCAAAGACTGTGACGTCCCGGTCATTTTTATCACGGCACGGGTGATGGAAGAGGATATGCTTAACGGCTATGCGCTTGGGGCGGACGATTATGTGACGAAACCGTTTTCACTCCCCGTATTGTATGCCAAGGCAATGGCGCTTACCGGGAGAGTACAGGGAATCAACGCTTTCGTGGAGCTTGGCGGCCTGAAAGCAGATATCCGGAGCCGAAGTGTCCAAAAAGGCGGGGAAATCATTCCCCTGCCGCCCAAAGAATATGAGATGCTTTTGTTCCTAATGCAGAATCCGGGGAGGGTCTACAGCCGGGAGCAGCTTTTGATTCGCTTCTGGGGATATGATTTTGACGGAAATGAGCGGGTAGTGGACAATCATATCAAAAAGCTGCGCAAGGCAATCGGTTCCTGCGGATGTACCATAGAGACTGTGCGGAAGTTCGGATATCGTTTATCCACGGAAAATGGCAATCCGTAATGAGGCGTAATGTGACGCCGGTTTACCTGTAATCTGGTTGACTGGCGCATAAATCGGAGGTGGTACGATGAATGGAATACGGAATAAAAAAAAGAAAAGATTCTGGAAACCGGCAGCCGCCGTTTTTCTTACCCTGTATCTGGCGACGATGGGGCTGGCAACGCTGCTGGTGAAACAAAAGTTTGAGGAGGACTATATCCGTACGTTTGAGCAAGTTGCGACATCCATCCACAGAAAAGCGACGGACCAGGAGGATTCTATGGCAGAGTCTGAAGAATTTACTGGAGAGGACAAGCGGCGGGAATATTATCGTTGTCTGGTAAATGAATATTTCTGGAGTACGACGAACCCCCAACTGAATATTGCAGTCGCCGTTTATGACAAGGAGCAGAATTTGCTGGCAAATAGCTATGATGCAATCGGCGATATGATGTATATGGCGGATACCGCCGGAATCAACGTTGGCCCTTTCAATCTGGATGATTATCTCACATTTAAGCAAAAAGAAGAACTGGCGGAACATTGCTGGAAGGAAAGACAGTCTACGGAAAACTATACGCTGCCGGGAAAATATAGATTCCTAATCCGCATATCTTCGGATGGAAAGGAATTGTATGATATTTTCGTCCAGGAACTTACGTGGGAGGAAGGAGAGGAGGCGAATGAAAAGCAGTATAAAAATCCGCTTACAGGGGAGATGGTTACACATGCAAGCGTCGGTCTGATGGTGGATTATGCCACGGGAAAAGAGTATGGCACTGAGCGGATTTTTCATGTCACAGACAGCAAAATCCTGTGGGAGTGGGCGAATCCGGATATTAGCAAAGAGGAGCGGAAAAATGGAGAAGTTCAGGATGCAGGCCTTGTATTTCCCTACATCACTTCTTATGAGAGATGGCACAGATGGAGCAGCAGTAAATATCTCCATAGTTTCCCGAATCCGGGAGAGTTTTTTGGAGAAGCGGAAACAGCAGAAGCAGCAGAAGCAGAATATCCCAGTATCTACAGTGAAAGAGAGGGACTGCTTTTCCGATGTAAGTATAAGCTGAAAGTGGAATTTGTAGACGACCCTTATGTCTATATGGAAATCCGCATGGAAGAAAGGCCCTGGAGCGATGCATTTGAATATATGAAATACCTCTATCTGGCGGGACTGCTCTTGACTGTCCTATGTGTGTTTGTGGTCAGCCATACATTTGAGCAGACCTATGCACGGCAGATGGCGTTGGAGGAAACGCGGCGGGATATCACCAACGCCATGGCGCACGAGCTGAAAACGCCTCTTGGCATTATCCGGAATTTTGCGGAGAATCTGATAGAGCATAATATGGAGGAAAAGAGGGACTATTATCTCACCCAGATTATCGGACAGACGGAGGAGATGGATTCTCTGGTGAGGGGAATGATAGAGATATCGAAACTGGATGATTCCGAGGAACTGGCGCTGAAAAAAGAAACAGTGTCATTTGGGGAACTGATTCGGGAGGAAATGAAGAAGTTTGAGCCGATGATTGACGAGAAGAATATTCAGGTGCAATATCAGGAAGACGCAGATTTCCTGGTGGAGGGCGACCGGGAATATCTTGGGAAGGCAGTTTGGAATCTGATTTCTAATGCCATGGAGTATAATGTGCCTGATGGCAGGATACTGGTCAGGACAGAAGCGGGGAAGTGCGTGATTGAGAATACCGGGAAAACCATGGAAGAGGAACAGCTTCTGCATGCCTTTGATTTGTTCTATACCGGGAATAAAAGCCGGGGGAAGAAGGAGAAGCATATGGGGATTGGGCTGTTTCTGGTGAAGAAGATTTTAGGGCTTCATGGAATGGGAGTGATGATTGAGAATACAGAGGAGGGGATTCGGGTTACGGTGAAACATTTAAAATAAAAATTACCTTAATGCGGACGATAATCAAAATACAGTTTGACTTCCTGCATTCCCGCGTTGTATACTATGCTTACGAAGAGAAAGAGAAAGGAAAACAGCACAAGATGAAGTGTCCGTATTGTAACCAGTTAGATACCAGAGTAATCGACTCCAGGCCCGCGGAAGATGGCAATTCCATCCGCCGCCGCCGTTCCTGCGACGCCTGCGGCAAGCGTTTTACGACCTACGAGAAGGTCGAGACAATTCCCTTAATCATCATCAAAAAAGACAACAACCGAGAACAGTATAACCGGGGCAAGATCGAGAACGGAATCCTGCGGGCATGCTATAAGCGGCCGGTATCTGCAGTGGATATCCAGCGCACCATCGACAGGATAGAGACGAAGGTATTCAGCCTGGAGGCGAAGGAGATTCCCAGCAGCCGGGTAGGGGAGATTGTCATGGAGGAATTGAAGAATCTGGACGAGGTTGCATACGTGAGATTCGCGTCGGTTTATCGGGAATTCAAAGACGTGAACACATTTATGGACGAGCTGAAAAAGATATTGAAGTAGCCTTATAGAAAAATTGGAAGATATTTGATAGAGAAGATATTTGCTATGACGTGAATTAAGTGGTAGAATAGGGAAGAAGCAAAGCAGGAATCGTTTGCTTCTTCCTTTTTATAGCGCGGCATCCTACACATGTCTGGTATCGGGATGCATAGGCAACCGTCGGAATTAAGATTGTGAATATACGATAGATTGGGTGAGATAAATGAGAACATACAAATTGACCATCGCTTACGATGGCAGCAGATATCAGGGATGGCAGCGCCAGGTCACGACGGACAATACCATCCAGTTCGTCATGGAGTGGAGCATCGGCAAATTAGTAGGCTACCGGGTCCAGGTAGACGGTTCCGGGCGGACGGACGCAGGAGTCCATGCCCGCGGGCAGGTGGTTAGCGTGAAGCTGTCGAAACTTTACGATACCAATGAATTCAAAGAGTCTTTGAACCGGTATCTTCCGGAAGATATCCGTGTGGTGAAGGTGGAGCTAGTAAGGAACAGTTTCCATGCCCGCAAGAGCGCGAAGGGTAAGAAATACGAGTATTATATCGACTGCCGGGAGAAGCCGGACGTATTTTCCCGGAGATACTGCTACCATTATCCGGAGAAACTGGATATTGAGGCGATGCGCGATGCCACCAAGTATCTAATCGGCCCTAAGAACTTCATAAGCTTCACCGATGACAAGGAATGTAAGGATTCCATCCGGCGTATCACGAATATCAAGATTGTAAGCAATGGAGAGAAGGTCAGGATTACCTATTACGGCACAGGTTTCCTATATCATATGGTACGGATTCTGACCGGGACGTTATTAGAGATTGGGACGGGCAAGCGGGACGCCTCAAAGCTGCCGGTGGTGATAGCGGCGGAGGATCGAAGCCTTGCAGGATTCCTTGCGCCGGCAAGGGGATTGTTCCTGCGGAAAGTATATTATTAGTAGAATGCCATCGGCATAATACGGGAATCATGGAGGAGTTTCAACGATGAAATTTATATCATGGAATGTAAATGGAATCCGCGCGTGTGTGCAGAAGGGATTCATGGATTTTTTTCAGGAGGCGGACGCAGATGTTTTCTGTATTCAGGAAACGAAGATGCAGGAAGGACAGCTTGCCCTTGAGACGCCGGGCTATCATCAGTATTGGAATTACGCCCAGCGGAAAGGCTATTCAGGGACGGCAGTCTTTACGAAGAAAGAGCCTATATCTGTTTCTAACGGAATCGGGATTGCAGAGCATGACCAGGAAGGGCGCGTGATTACGCTGGAATTTGAGGATTACTATTTTATCACGGTATACACGCCGAATTCCCAGAACGAGCTGGCAAGGCTTCCCTACCGGATGGAGTGGGAGTCGGCGTTTCTGGCGTACTTGAAAAGGCTGGAAGAGAAAAAGCCTGTGATTTTCTGTGGGGATTTGAATGTGGCCCATAAGGAGATTGACTTGAAGAACCCTAAGACGAACCATAAGAATGCAGGATTTACCGATGAGGAGCGGGGGAAGTTCACAGAACTTCTTGAATCGGGATTTATAGACACGTTCCGGCACTTCTATCCGGATGTGGAAGGGATCTATTCCTGGTGGTCTTACCGTTTTAGTGCGCGCGCTAAGAATGCAGGGTGGCGGATTGATTATTTCTGCGTGTCAGAATGCCTGAAAGACAGGCTGAAGGATGCGAAGATCCTGACGGATGTAATGGGGTCAGACCATTGCCCGGTCATGCTTGAGATCAACTCGTAAATCGGGGTGGGGCAATCGCAGACTGTCTGGAGGATATGCTGTAGCGGGACACGCTGTCCCCCCTACAGATATCCTCCATCCACTCCGATCACCTGTCCCGTCAGATACCCGGGCGCATGGGCCAAGTCCCACGCCACCTGGGCAATCTCCTCTGCCGTTCCATATCTTCCTGCCGGAATCTCATTCTCTAATGTTTTCCGTTCTTCTTCCGATAACTGCATATTCATCTTGGTATCAATCACCCCGCAGGCAATAGCGTTCACTTGGATATTGCTGGGCGCAAGTTCTTTGGCAAGCGCCTTCGTAAGTCCGTTCACCCCCGCTTTAGAAGCAGAATAAGCCACTTCGCAGGATGCCCCCGAAGTCCCCCACATGGAGGAAATATTGATGATTTTCCCAGACTGCCGTGATATCATAGGAGGAATCGCCTTGCGGCAGCAGTAGAAGACGGAAGACAGGTTGGTATCAATCACTTTCCGCCAGTCATCGTCACCCATATCCATCAAAAGCCCTATATGAGAAATGCCCGCATTATTGACCAGCACGTCCAGACAGCCGCAGGAACGGTAAATCTGTTCAAACATGGACGCAACGTCCTTTGGATTCCCCACATCCCCGCAGACCACCTCGCAAGAACCCTGATATACCTCCTCGATTCCCCGCCGCACCTCATTCAGTTCATCCACCGAAGTGCAGCAGTTCAGGAAAACATGATACCCTCCCTTTGCAAACCGAAAGGCAGCCGCCCGCCCGATACCACGGGAAGCCCCCGTAACCAGTACATTTTTTGATTCCATCCCCAATTCTCCAATCCAATAAAATGCTTTATAAAATGTTTATAAATTATCTATTAAATCGCATCTTCGCGCCACCATTATACACCAGAATTCTTGTCAATAAAAGTCTCAAGTGCTATGATTTACATATTATTTTAATAATATGTAAATCAACTAACACACAGAAAGAGGGCTTCACATGCTATCAAAATTCAGCGTAAAAAAACCTTACACAGTAGTAGTAGGCGTAGTACTCATTATCATTCTGGGAGTGGTTTCCTTCGGCAATATGACCGTAGACCTTCTGCCGAGCATGAACCTTCCATATGCAATCGTCATGACCACATACATAGGCGCAAGCCCCGAGGAAGTCGAGCAGATTGTGACGAAACCTGTGGAGCAGACCATGGCGACGGTCAGCAACATCAAGACCGTTCAGTCTATTTCCAATGAAAATGCTTCTACGGTAGTCCTGGAATTTGACCAGACGGCGAACATGGATTCCGTTACCATCGAGATGCGGGAAAGCCTTGACCAGATTCAAGGCTTCTGGCCCGACGAAGTGTCGAACCCCATCATTATGAAACTGAATCCGGACATGATGCCGGTACTGGTGGCGGCGGTGAGCGCCGAGGGTGAAGACGCGGCGGAAACCAGCAAAATCATCGATGAACAGGTGATTCCCGAAGTAGAAAGCGTGGAAGGCGTCGCATCCGTCACCGTGACCGGAAGCATCGAAGAAACGGTCGAAATCACCGTCAACGAGCAGAAGGTCACAGAGCTGAACGACGAAATCAAGGCAGAAATGGAGCGGAAGGTAAACGAGGCAAAAAGCGCGCTGGATGAGGCGAAAGCCCAGGTCGCAAGCGGGAAAGCCGCTCTGGAATCCGGCAAGGCACAGGCTTCTTCCGGCTTAGCCGAAGCCGAGTCACAGATTTCTATGAAAAGCGAAGAAATCAAACAGGCTCAGTTGGAAATCACGGAGAAGATGGCTGAGTTAAATGTAGCCGAGACACAGCTTCAGCAGAACCTTGCCCTGATTCAGGCGGGAAAAGCAGAGGCACAGGCCCAGTTGACTCAGCTTGACGCGTCGAAAGCAAAATACGACGAGATTAAAGGTACGCTGGAATTGCCGGATATTGGGCTTACAGAAGAGCAGAAAGTAGAACTGGAAGCACAACTGGCCCAACTTGAGACAATCGTAGGCGACGGAGTCTACGAGACGGCGCGGGCGGCAATCGTGGCGGCTATTGAGCAGTTAGAACAGCAGGAGGCGGGGCTTTTAGAAGGCAAAAACCAACTGGTGGCCGGGAAAAGCCAGTTACAGGCAGTGCAGCAGCAAATCAACGAGGGAGCCATGACACTGGCCCAGGCAAGGGGAGAGCTTGCGTCCGCCCAGTTAGAGGCAGCGGTTGGTATCGGAGAAGGCACGGCGCAGCTTGCCGCAGGGGAATCCGCTCTGCAAATGCAGGAGGCGCAGATGGAATCTGCCATGGAAGAAGCCTCCGCCGGGGCAGAAATCGGCAGCCTCCTTACGGCGGACATGGTAAAGACCATCCTTTCGGCAGAGAATTTCAGCATGCCGGCAGGCTATGTGCAGGAAGAGGGGAGCGATTTCCTTATCCGTGTGGGTGAGAAATTCAAAAACATCGGAGAACTGAAAGACTTAGTGCTGGTGGATATGGAAGGAATCGACCCTGTGAAGCTGTCGGACGTAGCCAGCGTTGAAATAGTCAACAATGCAGACGAGACCTATGCGAAAATCAACGGAAACGCCGGCGTCATGCTGATGATCCAGAAGCAGACCGGTTATTCCACGGGCGACGTAAGCGATCGGGTGTTAGAGCGTCTGAAGCAGGTGAAAAAAGAGCATTCTGGCATTGATACGGTAGTCCTGATGGATCAGGGAGTCTACATCGACTTAATTGTTAATTCTGTGCTGGAGAACCTGGTGTACGGCGCGGCGCTTGCAGTCATTATCCTGCTGGTATTCCTAAAGAGCATCCGGCCAACGTTTGTAATCGCATGCTCTATCCCAATCAGTATCATGACGGCGTTAGTGGCGATGTATTTCTCCGGAGTCACACTGAATATCATTTCCCTGTCAGGGCTTGCGCTGGGAGTAGGTATGCTGGTGGATAACTCCATCGTCGTGATTGAAAATATTTACCGGATGCGGAACGAAGAAGGCGCGTCTGCAAAACAAGCCGCAATCGAAGGGGCGAGACAGGTGGGCGGGGCGATCGCGGCGTCCACCCTGACTACCGTATGTGTGTTCCTTCCTATCGTATTTACCTCAGGAGTCACAAGGCAGCTCTTTGTGGATATGGGACTGACAATCGCCTATTCCCTGCTTGCCAGTCTCCTGATTGCCCTGACCCTGGTTCCGATGATGTCAGCGGGGCTGCTTAGGAAGACGGAGAACAAGGAGTCACGGTTCTTTATCAAGGTGCGGGAGATTTACGGAACTATGCTCCGCTGCGCCCTGAACCATAAAGTCCTTGTCATCCTTGGCGCCTTACTCTTGTTCGCAGGCAGCATAGCCATAGAGCTGACACGAGGAACTCAGTTCATGCCTGACATGGAGAGTACCCAGATCAGCATGGATCTGGAGATGGAAAAGGGAACCAGTTTAGAAGAGACGGCCAAGACCGCCGATGAGGTGATGGAACGGGTAAGTAAAATCAAAGATATCGAGGATGTGGGCGGCCTGATGGCTTCAGACTCCATGATGGGAGGAGGGCAGTCAGAGAGCAACAGCATTTCCTTTTATGCCACGACCAAGGAGAATCCTTCCATGTCCAACGAGCAGTTGAAAAAGGAAATCGAGAAGGTTACGAAAGACCTTGCCGGAGAGCTTACGGTAAATATGTCCAACATGGATATGAGCGCTTTGGGAAGCGCCGGAATCAATATCCAGATAAAGGGTAAGGACTTAGACCGTCTGCAGAAGATTGCAAAGGATGTCAAGAAAATCGTGGAGGGCGTCAAAGGAACGCAGAACGTATCGGACGGAACCGAGGATAATAAGGAAGAGCTTCGGGTCATTGTGGATAAAGCAAAAGCGACGCAGCACAGCCTGACGGTGGCGCAGGTGTACCAGGAACTTTCCGGCAAGCTCTCGGAGGCGAGGACGGCAACGACGCTGTCCACGGACACCAACGAGTACGACGTCTATGTGCTGGACGACGCCAATGAAAGCCTGACCCGCGAGGATGTGAAGAACCTTACAGTCACGGCGCAGAAGCAGGACGGGACGAAAGAAGAGGTAAAACTTGGGGATATCGCCACGTTTGAGGACGCCTCCGGCCTACAGGCAATCAGCCGCATGGACCAGAGCCGCTATATGTCCGTAACGGCGGAGATTCAAGATGGGGATAATATCGGTCTTGTCAGTAATCGGGTGAAGAAGGCTTTAGGCGGTTACAGCGTACCGGAAGGCTATGAAGTCAGGATGACCGGTGAGGATGAGACGATTATGGAGGCGATGGTGGAACTCTTTAAGATGCTTGCCCTTGCGCTGGTGTTCATGTATCTTATCATGGTAGCGCAGTTCCAGTCCCTGCGCTCACCCTTCATCGTCATGTTTACCGTACCCCTTGCATTTACCGGAGGGCTTCTGGCGCTCTACATTGCCGGGATGCCGGTCAGCGTAATTGCCATGATTGGATTCGTCATGCTGTCGGGTATTATTGTGAATAATGGGATTGTCTTCATTGACTATGCCAATCAGCTCATTGAAAATGGAATGGAACAGCGGGAAGCCCTTGTGGAGGCGGGAACGACCAGGCTTCGCCCAATCGTTATGACGGCGCTGACCACGATCCTTGGCCTGTCCACCATGGCAGCCGGGTTCGGCATGGGGGCGGACATGGTCCAGCCGATGGCCGTGGTGACAATCGGAGGATTGATATACGGAACTGTATTGACTTTGTTCGTCGTTCCCTGTATATTTAACTTATTCCATAAAAAAGAAAAAGCGAGGCTTCGTGAAGGAATTGAGGAGGAAGAAAACCTGTTAGATGAGTAGCGGCATTAAGAGAGGTAAGAGTATGATTGACAGAGCAGTCGAATTCGCATTTAAGGCACACGAAGGGCAATTTAGGAAGGGGACGAAGCGTCCGTATATCGTTCATCCGGTGGAGGTGAAGGATATTGTTTCGACGATGACGAAGGATGAGGAGGTAATCAGTGCGGCTGTGCTGCACGACACGATTGAAGACTGTGAAGGGGTGACGCAGAGGATACTGGCGCAGGAGTTTTCGGAGCGGGTGGCAAGGATTGTCGCCCAGGAGAGTGAGGATAAGTCAAAATCCTGGATGGACAGGAAGCTCAGTACGATTGAACACCTGCGGAATGCGCCCAGGGATGTGCAGATGATCGGACTTGCGGATAAGCTGTCGAATATCCGGGATATCGACAGGGATTATCCTGTTCTGGGGGAAGAACTCTGGAACAGGTTCCGCATGAAGGACAAGCATATCATTGGGTGGTATTACAAGGGAGTCCGGGACGTTCTTAGGATACCCTTTGAAGGCGCGGAACCCTTTGAGGAGTATTGCAGGCTGATCGAGAAGAATTTTGGGGATTTTACGCCCGTGTACGGCAGGGCAGGATTGGAACTGAGTAATGATAATCAGCGCTAGCAGAAGAACGGATATTCCGGCGTTATATCCGGAGTGGTTCGTGAACCGCCTGAAAGCCGGGGAAGTGCTGGTTCCGAATCCATATAACCGTAAAAAGATAAAAAGGATTTTCCTGTCTCCTGAGACGGTGGATTGTATCGTGTTCTGGACGAAGAATCCAAGGCCTATGCTGCCGTATCTGCGCGAGATTGAAGAGATGGGCTATGAGTATTATTTTCAGGTGACAATCACAGACTATGAGTCAGATATGGAGGTGAATCTGGCGGATACGTCGGACGTGATGGCGTCCTTTGTGCTGATGAGCGAAAAACTGGGGAGGGAACGCATGGACTGGCGGTTCGACCCGCTCCTGCTCACGGAGAAGTATACCATATCCTATCATTTGGAGCAGTTCGAGCTGATGTGCAGGTGGCTTGCCAAGGCGACAACAAGATGTATCATCAGCTTTGTGGACGCATATAAGGGCAGCCCGTTCCGGGAGCTTACGGAGGATGAAATCCTGAAGCTGGCAGGGGGACTTAGCAGGATTGCCCGAAGTTACAACCTTCCGCTTTTTACCTGTGCGGAGAAGATGAATCTTGAGCGTTTCGGGATTGGGCACTGTGCATGTATTGATAAGGCGAAGATAAGAAGCCTGACAGGATATCGTCTGGATCTGAAAAAGGATGGCGGGCAGCGTAAGGAGTGCCGGTGTGTGGAGAGCGTGGATATTGGGATATACCACACCTGCATCCATGGGTGTAAGTATTGCTATGCCACGGGAAGCCAGGAGAATGCCCGGAACAAGTATGAGCAGCACGACCCGGATTCCCCGCTCCTTGTGGGGCATGTGCGGGGCGATGAAGTGATCAAGGAGCGGGCGGTTACGTCGGGCAGGGATATCCAGATATCGCTGTTTGATCTGCCTGGGATGTATACAGGATTTTAAGATGATTGAGCAGCAGGAGAAGCAGATGGCAGGCAAGGGCTAAGTGTCTTCTGGTTCCAGTAAAGACTCTGGCGTACACATGAGTATGTGCGCCAGAGTTATTATTTTATCTGCGGATGCGCGGTTGATACTTTTGGATGAAAGATATAATATCAATTCATTGACAAAATAGTAACAGGGTGATATATTTAAACTATAGTTTAAACTGTGGTCTAAAATAAGAATCAGTGCAGGAAACAAGCTGGTTTGTTCCGCAGATGGACTGCGGTTGATGAGAGGATTATGAGATGAAGAATATTACGAATATACAGAAGTTCTCGGTCCATGACGGGGACGGTATCCGGACGTCTGTGTTTTTCAAGGGATGCCCGCTTAGATGCCAGTGGTGCCACAATCCGGAGACCCAGCGCTATGAAAGGGAGATGCAGTACGATCCGGATAAATGCACAGGCTGCGGCGCATGTGCGAAGATTTGCCCCAGTCAGGCAATCACAATGAAGGATGGAAGACCTGTACTGGACCGTAAAGCCTGTACCTTGTGCGGCAAATGTGAGAACTTCTGCCCGGCAGGAATCCGTGAGGCTGTTGGGCGTGAGTATACGGTAAAAGAGCTTGTGAAAGAGCTGATGAAGGACCAGATTTTTTATGAAGACTCCGGCGGAGGGGTTACGTTTTCCGGCGGGGAGGTTATGACGATGGATATGGAATATCTCCTTGCCGCCGCAAAGGAACTAAAGAAGCAGGATGTGACGCTTACCATTGACACCTGCGGGCATGTCCCATACGAGAAGTTTCAGGCAATCCTGCCTTATGTGGATACATTTCTCTACGATATAAAAGTAATGGATTCACAGCTCCATAAACAATATATGGGTGTGGATAACAAGCTGATTCTTGAGAACCTGGTCCGCCTTGCCAGGGACGGGGCGAGAATCTACATACGGATTCCCGTGATAAAAGAAGTGAACGGCAATGAGAAGAATATGAAGGAAACCATAGCGTTTCTGAAAGAACACGATATCCATCCGCCTCAGATTAACCTGCTGCCCTACCACGATACAGGGAGCGGCAAGTATCCGAAGCTGGATATGGAATATAAGGGAACAGATTTACATGCACCGGAACGGGCCAAGATGGAAGAGTTTGTCCGGCTCTTTCAGGAAGCCGGGTTCCAGAACACAAAAATAGGAGGTTAAATGGACATGGCAAAGCGTGGTATGAATGAAAGAATCCAGAAGCTCAGGGAACTCAGTGTGACGACACCGGTTCACATTGACCTTGAAAGGGCAAAAATCGAGACGGATTTTTACAAAGAAAACGATGGAAAATATTCCATCCCTGTCATGCGTGCGATGGTTCTCAAAGAGTATTTCTCTAAGAAGACATTGTACTTAGGCGACGGGGAGCTGATTATCGGAGAGAAGGGAAGAGATCCTCAGGCGTCCCCCACATTCCCGGAGCTTTGCTGCCACAGCGTAGAGGACATGGTGGTCATGAGCGAGCGTGAGCTGGTATCCTTCCACACCACAGAAGAAGACCGGAAGTTACAGGCAGAGGAGATTATTCCATACTGGACGGGAAGAAGCATGAGGGAGAAGATCCTTGCGCGGATGACCCCGGAATGGCATGAGTGCTACAGCGCAGGAATGTTCACCGAGTTCATGGAGCAGAGAGGACCGGGGCATACCTGCGGCGGGGAGCAGGTATTTACGACGGGATACATGGACTACAAGGAGAAGATCCATCAGACCATGGAGGCTCTGGATTACATTAACGATCCGGATGCGGTTAATAAATGCGAAGAGCTGAAGGCAATGGATATTTCCTGCGACGCTGTGATCATCCTTGGTGAGCGTTATCATGAACTTGCCCTTGAGATGGCAGAAAAAGAAGGGGATGAGACAAGAAAGAAAGAGCTTCTTCAGATCGCTGCGAACCTTGAGGTGGTTCCGGCGCACAAGCCCCAGACATACTGGCAGGCAATTCAGTTATACTGGTTCACCCACCTTGCCGTCACCACAGAGCTGAACCCATGGGACGCATTTAGCCCGGGAAGGCTTGACCAGCATTTGAACCCATATTATGAGAGGGATGTGGAGGCTGGAATCCTGGACGACGAAAGGGCGTTGGAACTCTTAGAGTGCCTGTGGGTGAAGTTCTATAACCAGCCTGCCCCGGTGAAGGTCGGCATTACATTGAAGGAGAGCGCAACCTATACGGATTTTGCAAATATCAATACAGGCGGAGTGACGCCGGACGGACGTAACGGGGTGAACAACGTAAGCTACCTGATTCTGGACTGTATGGATGAGATGAAGCTGGTTCAGCCCAACTCGAACGTGACCATCAGCAAGAAGACTCCTGCAAAATTCTTAAAGAGAGCCTGCGAGGTTTCCAGGAGAGGATGGGGACAGCCTGCATTTTACAATACGGAAGCCCAGATTATGGAGCTGATTAACGCAGGAAAGAACCTTGAGGACGCAAGGCGCGGCGGCTCTTCCGGGTGTGTGGAGACGGGCGCGTGGGGCAGCGAGGCTTATATCCTGACCGGGTATCTGAACATCCCGAAGGTGTTCCAGCTGACGCTGTTCAACGGATTTGACCAGTATTCCGGGAAACAGATTGGCCTGAAACTGGGGTATGCGAAGGATTTCAAGACCTATGAGGAGCTGTGGGAGGCATTCAGGAAGCAGCTTGCCCATATCGTTGACATTAAGATTCGCGGCAACAACGTGATTGAGCAGTTGTATGCACAGGAGATGCCTGCGCCGTGCCTTTCCGTTGTGACCAATGACTGCATTTCTAATGCAAAGGATTACAATGCAGGCGGCGCAAGGTATAATACCAATTATATTCAGGGCGTGGGCATTGGTACGGTCACAGATTGCCTTGCCGCTGTGAAATATAATGTGTTCGACAGGCAGAATTTTACCATGGAAGAGCTGATTGAGGCGATGGAGCATGATTATGAAGGATACGATGCCATTTACCGCATGGTTCATGACAAGACTCCTAAGTATGGCAACGATGATGATTATGCGGATGATATCATGCAGGAGGTGTTCGAGCTTTACAGAAGCTCGATTACAGGGCGTCCGAACATGAAGGGCGGCAAGTACGGGGTAGATATGCTGCCTACCACCTGCCACGTGTACTTCGGCGACGTCATCCTTGCGACGCCGAATGGAAGGAAAGCCCATAAGCCGGTTTCCGAGGGCATTTCCCCGGAGAAATCAGCGGATACTAACGGGCCTACGGCAGTCATCAAGTCCTGTGCGAAGATGGATCACCTTGCGACGGCGGGAACACTGCTGAACCAGAAGTTCACGCCGGATGTTGTGGCGGGCGAAGAGGGGCTTGACCATATGGCGAGCCTGATCCGGTCTTATTTCTCCATGGACGGACACCATATACAGTTCAATGTGATTGACCGTCAGACGTTGATTGACGCCCAGAACAATCCGGAGGAGTACAAAGACCTGATTGTCCGTGTGGCGGGATACAGCGACTTCTTCCGCAATTTAAGCAAGCCGCTTCAGGATGAGATTATCGAGAGGACGGAGCAGAATTTTAATTAATCACAGCATGGCCTGTGTTAGGGATGGGGAACAAAAATTTCCTCATCCCTTTCTCGTGACCTTTTTCTTGCTTTTCTGACAAAAAACCATTACAATAATGTAAAGTGATAAAGGATATGGTTATTATGGCAGAGATACGAAAACGGCTGGTATTCCATGGAAGAGTGCAGGGAGTCGGTTTCCGTTATACGGCAAAGCATCTGGCGGGTTCCCTTGGGCTGACCGGGTGGGTCAGGAATGAATATGACGGTACTGTGCGGATGGAAGTCCAGGGGCGGCAAGCCTTGATTTATAAGTTGATGGAAGGGCTGAACAGGGGGATGTATATTTCCATTGACTGGATTGATGAGGAGGAGATTCCGGTAGTGGAGGAGAGCCGTTTTAGGGTGTGTTAGGATACGAATGTAAGGAATCAGTTGGCAGCAGGATAGGAGAATGGCATGGGAAAAGAAATCAAGAAAAGCGTGAAGAGCAGGATAGTCTCCGCAGCATGGCAGTTATTTTACGAAAAAGGATACAACGGTACGACAGTAGACGATATCATTGAATTGTCACAGACTTCCAAGGGTTCCTTCTACTACTATTTCAGCACAAAGGATGAACTCTTGAATACGTTGTCTATGATTCTGGATGATTATTATGAAGAGCTGGAGTCAAAGATGGAGCCGGAGATGAATAGTTTTGATAAACTATTATATCTGAACTATGAGATGCATACGATGATGGAGGAGAAGATTAACATTGACTTGCTTGCCTCTCTGTATTCCACGCAGCTTGTATCAGAGAAACAGAGCCATCTGTTAGACCGCAACCGCAATTACTACAGGCTGTTGGATCAGATCGTGGAGGAAGGGCAGAAGCGGGGGCAGATACGCGGGGAGCTTGCGGTGAGCGAGGTGACTCGATATTATGCCATGTGTGAACGCGCCCTGGTTTCGGACTGGTGCCTGAATAAAGGAAGGTACTCACTTGGAGAGTACAGCAAGGAATGCATGCCCTACATGATGGAACACTTCAAGGCATAGGCGGCGCCGTACATTTGCATCTGCCGTAAGGGCGCTCCATCGGAAAGCAGGATAAGGGTTATGAAAGAACGGAAAAGGAGGCTGAAAGTATGGTAATACAGGGCCTAAAGAAATTTTCGTTATTAGATTATCCGGGGAAGATTTCCTGTACGGTATTCACGGCAGGATGTAATTTCCGCTGTCCATACTGTTATTATAAGCCGTTGGTGATGAATACCCACGAGAACAGTGAGATTCCTGCGGAGGAAGTTTATGCATTTCTGGAGAAATATCAGGGAATCCTGGACGGAGTCTGCCTGACTGGCGGGGAGCCGTTGATTCAGCATGGGGTGGAGGATTTCCTGAGATATGTCAGGGAATTGGGATATGAGGTAAAACTTGAGACGAACGGGAGTTTCCCGGATAAATTAAAGCGGCTCGTTTCCGAGGGGCTGGTCAGTTATGTTGCCATGGATGTTAAGAATTCCCCGGAAAGTTACGGGAAGACGGTGGGGATTCAGGGGTATGACCTGGAAAATGTTAAAAAGAGCATAGAATTTCTGCTCAGTGACGCCGTGCCGTATGAGTTCTGTACGACCGTTGTGCTGGAATATCACCAGCGGTCGGATTTTGAGTCCATTGGGAAATGGATTGCCCATGCGAAACGGTACTATCTCCAACGTTTCTACAACTCCGAACATGTGATACGGCCAGGACTTCATAAGTACAATGACAGTATCATGGAGCAGGCGTTAGAGATTGTCAGGAAGGAAGTGCCGCAGGCGAAGCTGCGGGGGTGGTAGAGGTATCTTTCAATGCACTGTCCCGCCCGATTTCAAAATGGTCTGCCTTCAGGATTGCGAAGGATTGTTCGGCATCGCCTTTTCGCATATATTCAATCATCTTCCTGAGATTTTCGTTTGTCTTTTCTATCTGCATCCCATTCCTGACGGCAAACTGCCCGATGCGGATCAGCTCGCAAAGGTTGTTTTCATAGATTCTGTTAATCCGTCCATTTTCAAAGATGCTGATAATCTCCATGTGCATGGCGGTATCTGCAAGCTCCCATTCATAGGTATTTTCGGCGGCGGCAAACATGCGGACAACTTTCTCCTCAAGGCGGTAAGAATATTCTTCATTCCGTCCGGAGGTGAAGATCAGACGGAATGCGGCGCCTTCTAACAGTTCGCGGATCTGGTAAAGCTCGTTGATATCTTTGTCGGTAATCTCCCGGACAGTTATGGATTTGTAGTAGTCGGAGACGATCAACCCTTCTGACTGTAACTTTTGGATGGCTGTCCGGATTGGGCTTCGGCTCATGCCGAGTTCTGCGGCAAGCAAGGATTCGGTGAGCGGCGTCCCGGGGGGATAGGTCAGGTTCAGGATATTCTCTTTTATCTTATCGTATGCCTGTGTGGCAAGGGATGCGGTCTTTTCAGCCATGGTTTTCCCTCCGTTTTGTCAAAAAATATTGTACATAGATTAATCATACTATAAAAGGTTAAAACGGGCAACTGGAAACGAGTATTAAAAAATCGGGACAGCCGGGAAATCCCGACAGCCCCTTTTACATGTGAAATCCATCCTAATCAAAATCAAACTTCGTATACCTGGTATTCATCGCCCCATACCGCGTCCTGACCATCTCATTCTTCGCCAGCACATCCTCTTCGGTTCCCGTATACTGACACCGGATACAGTAATACTCCTTCTTATCCTTATCATAAAACATATCAATATCCAGATCCCGCATAAAGCAGGAAGGACATCTGTAATTTAATTTGCCTTTTCCAGATTGAGCCATGTCGCAAACATCTCCTTATCCTTTATTTTTTTCTTGTACCCCAGCGTGAACATCGGGGAAAATGCATACCCTTCCCGGATATACCCTTCCGCCTCTGAAGAAGCCGTCATAGAAACCTTCGTTTCAATCGCCGGAACTATGGCAGAAACAGCCGATGCGCCTTTAAGGCTCTCCTCACGGCAGCGGTACTCATACACGATTTCCTTCGGCTCACTGCCTTCACAGGTAAGGGTAATCCCCGTCATATCCTCCGGATATTCCGTCGTCCCATAACAAGCCACCATATACTCATTCAGCTCGACCTCGGCAGACGGGTCGCTCATCTCAAGGACGGTACGCTCAATTTTAATCGAACCGCTTCCCTCCTCGAAATATTCCTTTGTCAGAAGGGTCAGTGATAAATCGGCAAATTCAATGGTCACAGGGTCAAGGGTCAGAATCCTGGTCTTCCCTTCCTGAGAAAAATGCGCCTTCGTGCGACACAGGCACAGATCCACTTCCTCGCCCTTGTAACTGAGCTTCGCGCTCCGAATCGTCCCTTCACCCGCATAATGGGTGAAATATCCGGCCCGGTATTTCTCCTGAATCAAGAACGGATAAGAAGCATCCTGCACATGCTTCGTCCCGATACCGACCTCCCATTTAAGCTTCGCCGCATAGGGACGCAGATCAAAAATCGCTCCGCCCTGATCCATGCTTACCCCAGCTCTCATATACGGGTCGGTATACCAGAACACCTGCTTGTCAGAACCATAAAGGATGTCCCGCCACAGCGCACATTCCGGCTCCTTGTAGGACTTTTTCTCCCGGTAATAGTCCGCGAATTCAGACATGGTCATATCAATGAGCTTGCCCTCTTTCTTCAAATCACCGTAATACTTGCACCCATCCGAATAGGATTTCAGAAGCAGCTCATAAGGAGCTTCCCACCGTCCCATCTTATTCATCCAGCCAGGACCTACGAACATCATATTATAAGAATAACCGTTATTATACTTCTCCTGGGCACGGTACTGGTCGATGAGATTATAGAGATAAGGAAATTCCCAAGTTTTGGTATCATAAATCATGCCTCTGAGCACATTCTGGGGATGGGTTCCGAAGTTAGAGCCGTTGCCGTCATAACACGCCAGAAGATCCCTGGACAGATGGGGGATTGCCACAATCCCACTGTCCTCAGACTCATCCGCCGCCGGTGCATGGGTATTCTGCTTAGATGGAATCCAAGGCGCCCACGGACCGCCGTCGAACAGCGTATACCAGGAATTATTGCAGGTATGATAGGCTTTGGGACCCTCTTCCCAACACGTAGCAATGGCACATTTTACGGAAGGATATGTTTCCTTGATATAGTTGGTCAGATCCGCGTCCATATAGTAGGAACCGGTGGATTCCGGGTAAAATCCGAAAATATCGTGGAATTTGCCGAAAACATCATCCACAATCCGTTTCTTGTCCTCCATGGAGAACATCCAGATGCAGAAATCCTTAGTCTTATATTTCTCGCGGAACTCCTCACAGGGCAGCCCAAGAAGGGAGAGGGCAATCTCATCCCCATATACCTCATGGTCGTTTTTCGCGATTGCCACGGCTTCCTCATTAAAAAGAGCGGCATAGGTCATATGAATTGTGACTTTCAACCCATTTTCATGGGCAAGCCTCTGCTGGGTCTTGAAAATATCCAGAGATTCGGTCAAAAGTTTCTTGTCTCCAATATCCTCCTCTTTGCCGTGTCCTGTAACGGTGGCGGAATACTCCGGAACCATCTCGGGACGATGGATTACGTTCAGAATAAAATCACTCATTTTTTCAATACTCCTATCTATTATTTATAAAATATCCGGCATGTATGCCCGCCTGTGCGGGAAAACATGCCGGACATTTGTAAGCAAATTATTTGACAGCTCCGGTAATACCTTCTGCGAACTGTTTCTGCAATACGAAGAATACAACCATCGTAGGAATGGAGCAGAACAAAACGCCCATCATAATCATACCGTAGTCAATCTTGTAACCGCCAATAGTATTGGCAATCAACATAACCATATTCAATGACTTGCCGTCTGTCATGATTACCTTCGGCCACAGGTATGCATTCCATGCATTCATGAACGTGATAACTGCCGCCGCCGCATACGTAGACCTCATGGTCGGGAAGAACATGCGGAAGAAAATCCCGATCTCGGTCAGCCCGTCTAGCCTTGCTGCTTCGATGATGTCAACCGGGAATGCACGGGCATTCTGCCGGAACATCATGATCATGAAAGGCGTCGAAATCATCGGAAGGAAGAATCCAATCGTCGTATTCAGAAGTTTTGCCTTGGAAAACATCTGGAACAACGGAATCATCGTCGCGACCTGTGGAATCATCATCGCAAGCAGTAAGATAGAGAACAATTTATCCTTCCATTTGTCATGGTAGACCTCGAATCCATAACCAGCCAGTGAACAGATGAACAGACAGATCAAAGTCACTGAGATGGCGTAAACGAAAGAGTTGGTCATCGCACGTGCCAACGGCTGCTGTGCAACCAGGTTCCGGAAGTTCTCCGCCGCAAATGAACCAGGCATCAGACGTCCTTTAGAGATGTCGATGTAGTTATTCGTGGCAGCGGATATCATCCACAGGAACGGAAAAACTGAGATGATGGAAAAAATCGTCAAAAATATGTAGGTAGGAATCAGCCTGCGCTGAATCATAGATCTGTTCTTTTTCTCAGTCACGTGTATCACCTACTTTCAGATTAATAAATGCTAAGATAGCAACAATAATGAATACGAAGAATGCCATGGCGCTTCCATAACCAAAGTTCGGGGCGCGCAGGAAACAGGTATTATAAATATAGTGGGACATTGTAATTGTCGCATTTGCCGGTCCGCCGTTGGTCAGGTTGACAGACTCGTCGAACAACTGCAAAGTACCGTTGATGGACATGATAAATGTCATGATGATCGTTGGCTTCAGAAGCGGAACGGTAATCCCCCAGAAGGTCTTCCAACCGTTGGCGCCGTCGATCTTAGCCGCCTCATATACAGAATACTCAATATTCTGAAGCCCGGCAAGGTAGAATACCATGTTATATCCGGTCCATCTCCAGATCAGGGCGATAATAATTACCATCTTAGCCGACCATGCGGTTCCCAGGAAATTATACCCATGATCCAGAAATCCCATCTTGACCAATGCATTATTAATCAGACCATCCTGTGCGAACAGGAAACGGAAAATAATCGCATAGGAAACCAGTGACGTTGCACATGGCAGGAATACACAGGTACGGAAAAATCCTTTGAACCTCAGATCCTTATTATTCAGGAGTTGGGCTAACAGGATTGCAAGCACCAGCATGATTGGCACTTGAATTGCCAGATAGAAGAACGTATTTCCTACTGACCTAAGAAATACTCTGTCTTCAAACATTCGGGCATAGTTGGAAAAACCGGTAAATCTGTAGTTTGATCCTTTCCCTGTCTGCAGTGACAGAAGAAAAGCCCTGATCATCGGGTAGAAGCTCATGACTGCGATCATAATAGTTGCCGGAGTGAGGAATGCCCAGCCGGCGGCTTTCTGCTTAGCAATCAGGCTCATACCTTTCTTTTTAGGTTCCATAAAAAAACCCCCTTCGTTCCTTTAAGCTATATGTAGTTGTATAATAGTTCGGGGGAACCTGAAAGACGGTCCCCCCGAAAATATTATCGCGTGAATCAGACCGGGTATGTTTTATTCGTAATAGAATTCCGCATCTGCCTGAGCCTGCTCTAAGGTCTTATCCTTATCGCTGCCGGTCATGATATCCTGGATTGCCGTAGAGATAACCTCACGAACATCATAGTAATAAGCGCTTGTGTTGTTGGTAGGCGTCTTCTCAGCGTACTCTACGATTGTTGAGTAGATCGGCTGGTCATTCCAGAATTCCTGTGGAGCCTGATAAGCTTCGGACTCACCGGCAGGTCCCCATGTACCGATAGCGCCGGTAGTAGGTAGTATGTTCGCATACAGGTCTTCGCTTCCTGCAAATGTCTTGGCAAGGAAATCGAAAGCAAGTTCTGTGTTCTGGCAGTTGGAAGTTACATACCAGGAAGAACCACCGTTGTTGGAGTAGTTCGTAGCGTTAGCGCTCTTCACCAGCTTAGGCATATTGGTGATTTCCCACTTGCCGGCTGTGTCTTCCATACCCATAATCGTAGCCATGATCCAGTTACCATTGATCGTTCCTGCACACTGCTCGTTGGTGATAGAGGATACATATTCATCCCACTCGTTTACTTCGTAAAAAATCCCTTCTTTTACCATCTTCTGATAGATATCAATACACTCGTTCAGCGGATCGTTGCCAACAAGGTTCGGAGTTCCGTCTTCGTTGAACAGAGAAGCGCCTGCGGACTGAAGCATCATCATGATGATATCCTGGCTGTTAGCCTGTCCTGAAAGCATGTACTTGCCGGTCTTTTCCTTCACTACCTTACCAATCTCGATGAACTTGTCCCAGTCGATGTCTGTGATATCATCGATAGTATATCCTGCTTCCTCCAGAATGTCTGTACGATAACAGGAAACAACTGCGCCGTTATCGAATGGTACGCCGTAGTTCTTGCCGTCTACGGTAGAGTAGCTTAACTTACCTTCTGCAAACTGTGAGAAGTCAATTCCACTGTCTGTCAGGTCCGTAAATGCTTCCGGATAGAAGGAAACGAATTTCTGATAAGAGTTGTCCTGCATCAGCACGATGTCAGGCATCGTTCCGAAATCACCGGATTCTGCACATGTCTGTAACTTTGTCTCACAGTCGTCGGACAGGGTCTCAACTACTTCAAGCTCGAACTTGTCATTCACGGTATCCTTGTAAATCTTGCCGGCTTCCTCGATTGCAGGAATATTGAACGCCGGGTCCCATGTCCATACAACCAGCTTGTCCCCGCCGCCGGAGCCGCCTTCGTCAGAACCGGAATCTCCGCCGCTGCCAGAACCGCTGTCGTCGGAACCACCGCCGCCGCATGCTGCGAGTGAGAATGCCATTGCTCCCACAAGTAATACTGAAAGTAATCTTTTCTTCATAATCTTTATCCTCCTTCTGATTAATTACTTCATGGACATATTATATCAATATAAACGTCCCAAAAGTTGTTAGAATCGACTGTATAGTGTGCATAATCAATCATATATAGTGTTATTGTATGGGATTCGACAAGAAGAGACAGGTTTTTTGGTAAATATTTTGAGAATAAGATGACCCGAAGGCAGATGCTATACTTACACTAGATATAAAATGTGGTCAGCAAATCTGCCGTCAGGATGTAGGAATTTTATGACAGAAATACCCGGTCAGGATATCTCCGTTTGATGATCTGCAGCATATTATCGCTTAAATCCAGCAAGAGTTTAATTTTCTCCCGGTTTTCTGTGATGATCATCGTATAATAGGGCGTGTCTTCCTCATAAGAAGTGTAGTCATACTTGGCCAGCCGGATACTTCCGCCTTCTTTCCGGTATTTTGCTACGGCGTCGTGCCAGCTCGGGGCAAGGACTTCCAGCGCTTCCATATCAAGGTAATGGGCGGAGCGGCGATGCTTTTTCCCGAAAATGACGTCGATGGTAAGATGGTTCTCCTCTAAGATATACTCATATTCCTTCCGGCTGTAGGTATTGTAAAAATAGTAAAGGACGACCAGCAAAAACCCTGGCAGCATGAATCCCTGAGACAATGTGACGCCCAGAAGAAGCAGAATCACTGCAAAAACAATCATTGTCGTCCGGAGAAATCCTGTCATAGGTTTGGGTTTCCGAATTACCTGTTCTACGATCTTATAATTGTACATATTATTTTTCCTCCTGATTCATAAGCGGTGATATCATTTCATAAGCAATCATATCAGTTCAGCCTGCGGAATTCAAGTGGCGTGACGCCGGTTATCTTCTTGAACATGGCGATAAAATGGCTCGCGTCAGAGAATCCCGTCTCTCCGGCAATCTGCTGCACTTCCATGCGGGGGGCGGATACCAGCAGTTCCCTTGCCTTGTTGATTCGGAAGGTGGTTAGGTATTCGTAGGCAGAGCATCCGAGAAAACGCCGGAACAGGCGGGACAGGTATTGTGGCGTAACATAGACGCCCGCGCTTAGTTCCTGTACGGTGAGTTCAGTGTCATAACGGGTTTCAATCTCTTTTATTACTGGCGCCACATAACGCAGATACAAGGGCTCGTCAGTCAAAGCGCGGGTATGGCGGCTGCTGGTAAAATGCAGCAGCAAGCTATAACACCTAAGCGAAAGCGCGCGGGTATCGGCAGACAGGATGTCCCAGTCCTCCATGATTTCGTTGATGAGCGCGCCAATCATGGCGCCCTTTTCCTTATCTATCAATACGACCGGTTTGTTTCCCACCATCTTGTCGATGCTGCTGTCGATGGTTCCGGTAAATGTGGCAAAGGCTGTCAGCCATTCTTCGGTGTCCCGGGCGTAGGAATGATGGAGGTAAGGAGAAATCAAGATTCCTTCTCCCTCGTTCAGAACATATTCCGCCCCCTGAACCCGGACGGTCCCGCGTCCCTGTTCCGTCTGTAGATAATGGTAGAGGGGGAACCCCTTAGGGCGCAAGACCCGGTCCTGGCTCCAACTGCGGCCGATGGAGTCAAATAAGAAAGGTTCGTTGACAGGGGAATTCCTGTAATGTATTGGCATCGTCATCACCTGTTTCAAAATGTTATATTATATAGTTTAACATATTACACTTTCTTTTGTCTATCCGTAATATAATAAGGATTGATAACAGAGAAAACTCAGGTATGTAAGCTAAGTTAAGGAGGAGTAACAATGGACCGAGTATTTGATTATGGCAAATTAAAAGACCCGCAGTATTTCCGTGACGGAAGGCTTGACGCACATTCCGACCACAGGTATTATGCTTCGGTTTTGGATATGGAGACAGGTCATGAGGATTTCAAGGAGAGCCTGAACGGGCTGTGGAAGTTCCACTATGCAAGGAATTACAAGGCGGCAGTCTGCGGATTTGAGAAGACGGATTATTGCTGCAAAGACTGGGACGATATCCATGTGCCGGCACATATCCAGATGGAGGGTTACGACGTTCCGCAGTATGCGAATGTGCAGTACCCTTGGGAAGGGCATGACGAGATAGAGCCGGGAGAGATTCCAGAGTATTTCAACCCTGTGGCAAGTTATGTAAAGTATTTTACAGTACCGGAGCGTATGAAGGGAAGGCGTCTCTTCATCTCCTTTGCGGGCGCGGAGAGCGGGCTGGCGCTGTGGCTGAACGGGACGTTCGTGGGATACAGCGAAGACTCCTTTACCCCGTCAGAATTTGAACTGACGGAGTATCTGGTGGAAGGAGAGAATAAGCTGGCAGCGCAAGTGTTCAAATGGACGGCGTCAAGCTGGTGCGAAGATCAGGATTTCTACCGTTTCTCCGGTATTTACAGGGACGTTTATCTATATACGATACCGGATGTGCATGTGCGCGACTTAAAAATCTGCGCGATACCGGACGAGACACTGAAGAAAGCGGCGTTCGATATCCGTCTGGACATGATTTCGGCAGAAACGGCGGCGGGGAAGGCAGTGATTCGTCTTGCAAAGGACGGTGATACGGTCATTGAAGAAGAACTGGAGCTTGAGGCAGTGGTTTCCCGCTCATGGACGGTGGACGGGCCGGCGCTTTGGAGTGCAGAAGAGCCGAATCTCTATGACCTGACAATCGAGATTTACGATGCCGCGGGAACGCTTCAGGAAGTAATACCGGAGAAGGTTGGTTTCCGAAGGTTTGAGATGAAGGACAATATCATGACCCTGAATGGAAGAAGAATCGTGTTCAAGGGTGTGAACCGCCATGAATTTAGCTGTGTGAGCGGACGAAGCGTGAGCGAGGCGGAGCTTCGCAAGGATCTTGAGACGATGAAGCGCAATAATATCAACGCTATCCGTACCTGCCACTATCCGGACGGCTCTCTGATTTACCGGCTCTGCGACGAGTATGGAATCTACCTGATCGATGAGAACAACCTGGAATCCCACGGTACTTGGGATACGGCGATGCTGACTGGGGACGACTCAGGGGTAGTGCCGAACGACAGGCCGGAGTGGCTGGGCATGATGCTGGATCGTGTGAATTCCGTTTACCAGAGGGACAAGAACCACCCGGCAATCCTGATCTGGTCCTGTGGGAATGAATCCTACGGCGGAAAGGATATCTATGAGATGTCAGAGCTTTTCCGGAAGTTAGACCCGAACCGTCTGGTTCATTATGAGGGAGTACACCACGACCGCCGTTATAATGATACCAGCGATATGGAGAGTCAGATGTATACTTCCGTGGAAGGAATCAAGGAGTTCTTGGCAAAGGACAGGAGCAAGCCGTTTATTTGCTGCGAATATACCCACGCAATGGGGAATTCCTGCGGAGCTATGCACAAATATACGGATTTGACCGACACGGAGCCGCTGTATCAGGGCGGATTTATCTGGGATTACATCGACCAAACCATTTGCAAGAAAGACCGCTATGGGAAAGAATTCCAGGCATACGGCGGGGATTTCGGAGAGCGTCCGACGGATTATAATTTCAGCGCCAATGGAATCGTTTACGGAAACAGAGAGGCTTCCCCTAAGATGCAGGAGGTAAAATTCAATTACCAGAACATCACGGCAGAGGTTGGAAAGACTGAGGTCAGGGTAATCAATAAGAACTTGTTCGTCAATACGGATACTTTTGAGTGCCGTGTCACTGTGGCGCGGGACGGGCATGTGGTAAGAAGGGTTGTTTTAGAGACCCATGTGGAGCCGCTTTGCGAGGAAACTTATGCACTGCCGGTTCCGGAGGAGACACTGGCAGGCGAGTATGCAGTTACCGTATCTTTCCATCTGAGACAGGACGCCATTTGGGCGAAGCGCGGACATGAGGTGGCGTTCGGTCAGTATGTATATCAGGTAGAGAAGGCGGAAAAAGTATGCGATAAGGGTGTGAAAGTGATCAGAAGCACACACAATATCGGTGTGCGCGGAGAGCATTTTGAGGTAATGTTCTCGGTGCTGTCCGGAGGGCTGGTCTCCTACAAATATGCAGGAAAAGAGATGCTCAAATCCATTCCTAAGCCGAACTTCTGGCGTGCGCCTGTGGATAATGACTGCGGGAACCAGATGCCGGCGCGCTATGCCCAGTGGAAGATTGCAAGCATGTATGTTACCGATAAGGCAATGGGGGATGAGCTGTTTAAGATGAGTATGTTAGAGGCACAGGAAGGAGAACACAGCGCAACCGTTTCCTTTACCTATCATCTGTGTACCATACCGGCGGCAACTTGCCAGGTGTCTTACGAAGTGTTCGGGGATGGGTGCGTGAAGACGACCCTTTCCTATGATCCGGTAAAAGAGTTGGGCGATATGCCGGAATTCGGTATGATGTTCAAGCTGGATGCGGATTATGACCATGTGAAATGGTATGGCCTTGGTCCTGCAGAAACTTATGCGGACCGCAAGAAGGGGGCAAAGCTTGGCATTTACGAGAATCTTGTGAAGGACAATATGGCAGAGTATATTGTTCCTCAGGAGTGCGGCAATAAGGAAGAGGTGCGTTATGCGGAAGTCACCGACCGTAAAGGAAGAGGAATGCGGTTTGCAATGACATCCGAGAATGGCCCCATGTGCTTCTCGGCGCTGCCGTATACTCCTCATGAGCTGGAGAATGCGATGCATCCGTTTGAATTGCCGGAGGTACACTATACGGTGATCCGTGCCTCGAAAGCACAGATGGGAATCGCCGGGGACGATAGCTGGGGGTCATTGACTCATCCGGAGTATCTGATTGATGTGAGCAAGAAGATGGAGTTTAGTTTCTGGTTCTGCGGTATTTAAGGTATGTTTTAGGAGATATAGAGGGGCAGTCGGGAATTATGAGAATAGCATATCCCGACTGCCCCTGTTTATAATTTACTTAGATGAGTAAAGACAAATATTGTTCATAGTTGACGCCGTCGTTGCGCGGTACATTTTCTTTGACGGAATCAAGCAATGCAAGTTCCAAAAATTCCCCAGCTTTCTCTATAATAGAAGGAAGGGAATCTCCGCGGGCAGAGCCGGCGGCGATGCAGGAGGCGAACAAGTCTCCCGTTCCAGAATAGCTGCCGCCGATATAAGGGAAAGAAAACAGGGAGGAGGCAGCCGTGCTGACCAGTAGATTTCCCATCTTTTTCGTGCCGTCTATATCCTCAAAACGGATTCCGGTTACGATGACATGTTCTGGACCTTTCCTGCAGAAGGTCTGTCCGATTTCCTGAATTGCATCTATTAATTCTACCGAAGAAGTCTTTGCCATTAGGGATTGGTAGTCTGTGCCTGTCAGGAGGCATAATTCTGTCAAATTTGGCGTAATGATGTCAGCCTCTAAAGCTAACCTGTGCATCTGTTCAAGCAGCGCCTGGGTATAGAATGGGTAAGGCGTCCCGTCATCTCCCATGACGGGGTCTACCAGAAGGAATGTATCGGGGGTCCGGAAGGTGCCCAGGAAACGGAAGATCTGGCGGATCTGCATTTCCCCGGCAACGAATCCGGTATAGATGCCGTCGAACCGCTGCCCCATCTTTTCCCATTCGCTGCGGAAATAGTCCATTTTGTCCGTATAGTCGTCGCAATAATAGCTGGGGTATCCGGTTTGGGCCGTCAAGATTGCAGTGGGGAGGGGGCATGCCTGTACGCCCATTGCCGATATGACGGAGATTGCGGCAGTGAGGGAACACCGGCCGAAGCCGGAGAGGTCGTTGATTACTGCTATTTTCTTAGTCATAGAATTTATTTTCCTTATGTTAGAGTGTGTTGTCGGCGAATCTATTGTTGCAAATATCAAACGTCCGCCTCACAAATATACTATCATCAAAGTGGATATATTAAAAAGTCCAGATTAATAAAAAGAAACCGGACCAGTTTGTGACTAACTGCGGCTTTTCTTTTTAACAAAAATCGCAGAGTAGATTATTCTGCGACCAGGGAGAGGATGATTATCTGGTATTTATTACCCTGTGATTTACAGAATCCTTCGACTATATTATCCATGGGGCGGGAAATGCATATCCGGATGCATTTAATTCAGATCCGGTAGGTACGATTGAGGGTAATGTACATGGGACATACCGTCTGTTGGAGTATGCAAAGGGGCATGGCTGCAGACGATTCCTGTATGTTTCTACCGGTGAGGTATATGGGGAATGTGCTGCAAGCCTTTCGCCTTTTCAAGAGCCAGCCAGCGGACAGATTGACATTCTGTCGCCCCGCTCTTGCTATCCAGGAAGTAAACGACTGGCAGAAACCTTATGTGTTTCCTACAGAAAACAGAAGGTGTTGGAAACCGTAATCGCCCGTCCTTGTCATACTTATGGACCTGGGATGCTGGAAGGAGACAATCGGGCGAACGCGCAGTTTTTAAGAAATGGCGCGCTTGGCAAGGATATTATCCTGAAGAGTAAAGGGAGCCAGATGCGGTCTTATGCATATACCGCCGATTGTGTATCGGCAATATTGACAATTTTGTTGGCAGGGGATGGCGGAGAGGCATATAACTGTGCAAATTCAGAGTCAAAATGCACGATTGCAGAATTTGCAGAGATTGTTGCAAAGGTTTCGGGCAGTAAAGTTGTATATGAAAACCCCAGTGCGGCAGATTTAGCGAATCGCAGTCCGGTTATGAGACAGGTTCTAGATACGAAAAAATTAGAGGGGCTTGGCTGGAAAGGCAGATATAGTGTAGAAAAAGGGGTTACACATACGCTTAGGATTCTGAAAGGGTTTTAAGAGTCGTCGGCAGAAATCCATTGTCTGTCCTTATATTTTTTGATATAGTAAACCTATACGGTACGGAATACAAGGAGGAAGAACATGTTACTATTATCAAAAGAAGATATCAGACAAGTATTTACAATGAGAGACGCCATAGAGGCGAATAAGCGGGCGTTTCAGCTATTAGTGGAGGGGAAATGCAACGCTCCCTTACGCACCAACATCCAGGCACCGAAGCAGGACGGCTGTTTCCTCTTCATGCCTGCTTACGTGGAGGAGATGGATACGGCGTCCCTCAAAATCGTCAATGTATTTCCCCACAACATTGACCAAGGATTGCCCGCCCTGCCAGCGCAGGTTATGCTGATTGACGGGAAGACGGGCGTTGTTAAGTCCCTCATGGACGGAATCTCTGTAACTCAGATTCGCACCGGTGCGGCGTCCGGTGCGGCGTTCGACATACTGGCAAAGAAAGAATGTAAGATTGGCGCATTAATCGGCACAGGCGGACAGGGCGCGGCACAGCTTGAGGCGATGCTGGAAGCCCGGCAATTAGGGGAAGTGCGGGTATGCGGCCTGCATTATGACCGGACGGAAGCATTTGTAAAGCAGATGCAGAAGGAAATGGAACACTATGGCGCCAGAATCCTGCCAGTCAAGTCTTCCGATGAGGCAGTCGAAGATGCCGACCTCATAATCACAGCAACTCCGGCAGAAAAGCCGGTATTTGACGGGACAAGGGTAAAGAAGGGTGCGACCATTAGCTGCATTGGCTCCTACCAGCATCACATGCAGGAGATGCCTCCTGTGATTCTGACGCGGGCGTCCAAGATTTATTTTGATTCGGAGGAAGCGGTGCTGTCAGAGGCGGGCGACATCCTGATTCCGCTGGAAGACGGAACGATAACGAAGGATAATTTTACCGGCGATCTGGGGAATGTGATTAAGGGTGAGGTGACAGGCCGTGAGAACGACGAGGAGATTATCGTGTTCAAGTCGGTCGGTGTTGCGACGCAGGATTTGGTCGCGGCAAGGGAAATCTATGACAAGGCAGTAAAAGCCGGTATTGGGACGAAGTGGAATTCCTAGTGTAGGAGATAGTGGAGGGCTAAAAAGATATCTTTTCAGCCCTCCGTTACACACTACAGATTCAAGTCTACATATCCAGTTTCCAGCCCATCCTCAGTAAAAGTCATATTCCCCTGAAAATCCAAATAGGATTTGTCCAGTTCGTCTTCGTTAACAAGCCACGCCAGATGTACTGTCGCGCTTTCTCCCGGCTTAATCTCCGGAATATAATTTTTTACGCCCAGTTTTCCGCCGAAAACATCCATGTAACCCATCTCATGCCCTATGTATAGATGCTCATTTTCTACATAATCACAGGTATCGTCCGTGCGGTCGAGGACCCGGAAGGTATCCCCGTCCTGTATGATTGGGATAAGGGAGGCGAAATACAAAGCGTCGCGGATTGTCTTGCTGCTTTTGTTCGTATATTCTACAGTCACATATACCAGCTTTAAAGGCATTTGTTCCGTGCGCACAAGCTGGTCAAGAGTCTCTTCGCCGTCGCCCAGTTTTATATAATTCAAGGTGTCGCTGGTAAGTTTCCCATCGGGGCCAACCAGCTCATGCCAGGCATCAGGAATCGCATCCTTGTTGCTCAGCAGAGAGAGGTCGTCCGCTGTTTGAACCTCTGTGACAGACACTTCCAGAGAGATAGGCGTGCCATCATCCTGGCTGGTGTGAATGTCAAATTTATCTCCAATCTGGTGTACGTTTGCCATGCCCTCCCCATTTGTTTCATTGAAATAATAATCATCTTCTTCGTAAGGCACGTCCTCTCCCTTATCTTCCGACAGCTCGTTAGAAGCGGCCACATCGCTCCAGCGGGAGAGCCCTTTGGTAGAAACCATTTTTCCGGTAGGGGTGAGGGTAATATTTTCCGCTATTTTTATCAGCTCGTTTTTATCGGCGTGTCCCCATGCTCCTACGGTAACGATTCGGTTCAGTTCCTCATACAGGATAAATATTTTTTCTCTTTTCCATGTGGTATCCTCCGTATAAGTATTGCAGATATAAACGGCGTCCTGTCCGTTTACCGTAAGTGTCTCGGCATCCTTTACGAATGATTCCGTCATCGGTTCAGCCGTATCCAGCAGTAAAGGTTCATCGATGGAATACCAGACGTCGTCCCGGGAAGGGGAGGTATAAGTATTCTTGACATTTTCCGGGTCTAATGCGAAGCCTTCCGGGATATAATTGACCTTCATTTCCACCTCGGCGACCTCGTCGGGCAGGGGGCTTTCGGAAGAAATATTAAGGCTTGCCAGATGTTCTTTTTTCTTCTCTAACTGCATCTGGTAAATGCGTTCTGCGGCAAATACCGTTGTGCCGATGCACAGGATCGCTGCTGCCGCAATGGCGGCGGCTCTTCGGTATGACCAGGATTTCCGGCAGCGTTTCTTGAAATGTATCGTATGTCCGTCGAAGTCCTGCTGCTTTATGGTATTTAATGTCTCTTCAATACGGTCTTTTACCCCATCGGGAGTCTTCGTATTATGATAGATGTCACGAATCCTTTTATTCTGATCCTGCTCAGTCATTTTCATAAGATTTTAATGCCTCCTTCCGTCCTCTTACAAGGCGCTGCTTTACCGCATTCTCTGATATTTCCAAAATCTGTGAAATCTCACGGATGGTATAGCTGTCGCCGTAGTATAATGCCATAACCATTTGGTTTGGCTTGCTAAGTTCTTTCAGCATTGCTTTGAACATGATGTTTTCCTCCATATCGTCGGCACAGGGCTCCGGGATATTTTCCAGATTATCCGTCGGTAGTTTTTTGCGGAGGATATCATTGCATTTATTAATCAGGATTCTTATCATCCAAGTCTTAAAATATTTCGGCTCTTTTAAGGTCCGGCATTTTTCCCATCCTGTCAGAAGGGTTTCCTGAATGGCGTCCGCCGCGTCTTCGTCATTATACAATCTGCTTCTGGCAATCCGGTAAAAGGAATCCTGATGGATGTGGATTAGCTCGCTGTATGCGTCTGCGTCTCCCTGCTGTGCCTGTTTTACCAAATGAATCATATGTACCTTCTCCATATCCTGTTTTATATAATAGCTATTATACATATTAGATGCGTACAGGGGCAGAAAAGGTGACATAAATTCGAGTTAGTTTACGGAAACAGGTTGACGGAAAGGAAATCCCATGTTATAGTCAATATAACAAAATTGTATACAAATTAAAATTTTGTATACAAAATAATATAAGGAAGGTATATCAGATGAAAATTGGATTTATCGGAACCGGAAATATGGCGTCAGCTATCATGGGAGGAATTATCAAGAAACAGATTATCGGGGCAGAAGAGATTATCGGGGCGGATTTATCCGCACAGGGAAGAGAGAGGGCAAAGAACCAGTTCGGCATCCATGTGACCGACAGCAACAAAGAGGTGGTCGAGAAAGCGGAGGTCATCGTATTGTCTGTAAAGCCCCAGTTCTATGCAGACGTCATCCATGAGATACGCGGCAGCATCCGTGATAATCAGCTCATAATCACCATTGCGCCGGGAAAGACTCTGGCATGGCTTAGGGAGCAGTTCGGTAAGGATGTCAAAATCGTCCGTACCATGCCGAACACGCCGGCGTTGGTGGGAGAAGGTATGACGGCGGCTTGTCCCAACGAGCATATGACCGAGGAAGAGACTACATATGTGCGTACGCTTCTGGAGAGTTTCAGCCGTGTGGAGATTGTTTCGGAGCGTCTGATGGACGCCGTAGTTTCCGTGAGCGGAAGCTCTCCGGCGTATGTGTTCATGTTAATCGAAGCTATGGCGGACGCGGCGGTTTCCGGCGGGATGCCAAGGCCGCAGGCTTACCAATTTGCCGCACAGGCAGTTCTCGGAAGTGCGAAGATGGTATTGGAGACCGGGAAACATCCAGGCGAGTTAAAGGATATGGTATGTTCCCCGGCAGGAACGACGATTGAAGCAGTCCGCGTGTTGGAAGAGCGCGGCTTCCGCAGCGCAGTCTTTGAGGCGATGAAGGTCTGCGAAGAGATGTCGAAAGGGATGTAGGGAGAAAGACTTCTTAACGGTATTTTCTCAGTAATTTTTGTACCTCCGGAATATCGCGCAGGAAATCATATGCGTGATTTTCCGGATTTTCCAGTTCATTCAGGATTCCAAGACGCATGGTCTGCCCTATGTTTGTTCCTTTCAGCGGAAGGTGGCGGTACAGGGGAGAATGCTCCGGTTTCCATTCTTGATTGAGAGCCGGAAGCATTTTGTCCAAGGCGCTGATGCATCCGTCAATATCTTCTCTGGAGACGGCTAGCTGGAAATCCACAATGTGGACGTTAGATTCCCATAGGCAGAACAGTTCCGTAATCTGCTTTGCAATAAGGGTAATCTGTTGGGCGTCCTCTGTCCGTTCCTCTCGTATCGCTAATTCAATCAATGTGTACAGAGAGGACTGGACGGTTGTGATTCCCGACAGGACTTTCTGTTCAATTAGCTGCGCCGCTTTTCCCCACTCCTCCTGTTGGAGGTATAGGGAAGCCTCTAACTGTTTCTTGTCAATGAATGCCGCATCCGGTAGTTCTGCCAGTAATTTCTCGGCGGCTTCAAATTCATTCTTTCCGATTCGTTTTGATATTAGCATGGATTTTGCATGGCTGCAAACTTCCGGGTCACTGCTCTTGGAGGCTCTTACATATAACTCTTCAATCGTATCCATATAGGGGGCGACGTTAGTTTTGCCCATATGAGTAATGAAAAGCCCTTCGAGGGTCAGCGCCGTATTGAGAAGCAAGGCGTCGCAGGAAGGATATTCGTGGATTTTTTCAAGCGCCATGTGAAAAGCACTGTCCACCCCTTCTGTCTCGGCGGCGGAAACCAGTTTATTTAGGAAATGTCCGATTTCATCCCTTGTTAAATCTTCTTGAAAAGACAGAAGGGTGTTGAGGTCTGTATCGAGCAGCCGGGCGAGAGCCGGAAGCAGGGTAATATCAGGGTATGAAATTGCTTTTTCCCATTTGTTGACTGCGGGGGCAGAGACGCCCAGAAAAGAGGCCATCTGTTCCTGAGTGAACCCCTTTTCGATTCGTTTTTTTCGGATAATTTCGTTGATTTTCATAGCATGTGTCCTCCTGTTCTGTGTTTAGATGATTTCAACATCTGGCAAGTATCTGATATTAGGATAACAATAACAGACAGGAAAAACCATTGAAACATTGTATATTTTTTCATTTCGGAATTAACCGCAGGTTAATTTGTTTTAGCATCATGAAAGGTTTTGCATGGTCTTTTAATAGTATTTGCCATTATCATAGTCTGTTTACCGATCTCTGGATTGGAGAGACATACATTATGGAAGTATTGGAGATGAAGAGTCGGTCGGGCAAGGAGAGATCCTAAGTGACGATTTCATGTATTGGACCGGTTATCTTTTTAAGGTCTGGAGCCTGACTTACCCGGAAGAAACGCCGGCGGAAATGCTGGCGCAGGCATCCGTGGATACACTGCGCCAGATGTTCCTTGGTTTACATGTGATGTCCTACGAACAGGCGATAGAAGAGTTGAAGGATTTGCATAAAAGCAGGCAGAAAGCTTAATCTTTCTTTGTTTCCCCAGACTCCTTTTCATAAAGATAAGAAATAATTTATATATTTTTTCCTTCATTAGTATAACACTCCTTCCCGCTCACCCCAAATTTCACCCGAAACGTACATCCCCCGCCTTCCGTGTCCAAGACCTCGATTCCCACTCCCAACTGCGCCGCAAGGGACTGCGCAATCGAAAGCCCCAGCCCGAAATGCTCTTTCTCCTTCCGGGAAGCGTCGCTGCGATAAAACCGGTCAAAAATCCTGTCCTTCTGTCCTTCTGGAATCCCCGGCCCATGGTCTGCAACCGAAACCGCGACCTTCTTCCCCTCCACCCCGGCGCAAATCTCAATGCCTGGTTTTCCTTCATGGAAATTTCCCGCCCCCTTACATCCATAGGCAATGGCATTATCAAGGAAGATAGAGAGCATCTGGTGAATCCATTGGAAATTACCGGATACACAGGGAATCATCTCATCGGCCAGCAAGAGCCTAAGCCGGATATTTTTGGAATAGCAGAGCGGCTCATAGGTCTCAAAGAGCCTAAGAAGCAGAAGGTCAATTTCCACAGGCGCAAGCTTCCGTGGCTTTTTCCCGGTATCGGCAGAAGTCAGCCAGAGAAGATTCTTGATTAATTTTCCGGAACGGCTGCATTCGCTTAGAATAAGCCGGTTCATTTTCTCCGTCTGCTCCGGCATAGACAGGCTTGCGGCGGCGCAGTTCTGAATCACAGCCAATGGAGAGCGCAGTTCATGGGAAGCGGCGGCGATAAAATCCGTCTGCTTCCGGTGGTATTCGGCGACCGGCGCGACAGCCTTAGAAGCGACGAAACGGCTGACCAGAAAAAGCGCCAGTATCCCCAGGATATCCACCCCCAAAAAGAACAGAAGCCTTTTCGGTTCCTGCCGTTTCAGTTCCGTAATGTCCGAGAGCAGGGTCAGGGAACGAAACCCATCTTCCGTTGCAAGTATGACCACAATCCCTTGATAGGTATCATGGTTCCTGCCATGTACCGTGAAAATCGAAGACTTCTGCATGGTGGAAGAATAAGGGCGGGCAGAAGTATCGATATGCTCTTTTAGCGCCTGCTCCCTTGCCAGCTCGACCAGAACGTCCCGGTCTGTTCGAGGCGTCCAGGAGCCACTGAAGAGCAGAGGAACTCTGTTATCCTCAATATGGATAATCAGCCTGTGGTCATACTCCAGGCTCGCCAGCCAGTCATCCGAGAAAAAATACGCCCCTTCTAACTGGTAAGTCAGGTTCAGGATTTGATTCTGTAGATTAACCGCCTGTTCGCTCCGTGTCAGGGAGGCTTGCCAGAAAAAAAGGACGAACAGAATCAGCGACAAAATGAGGCTGGTAGGAATCAGGAACAAAAGAGTTAGATGCCGGCGTAGTTTCTGGATCATTCCCCTGCCTCCAGTCTGTACCCGATTCCATGAATCGTCTGAATCCGCACCCGGCTCTTCAATGTACGCAGATGTTTGCGCAGATAGTAGATATAGGTATCCAGATTCCCGTCCTCCACCTCTCCGTCAGGTCCCCAGACCCGTGTGTAAATAAGCTGGCGGGCAAGGGTCTGGTTGGGACGCGTAAGGAAATACTCCATCAGAACCGCTTCCCTGCGGGACAGGCGTATCTTTTTGTCCGGGGAAGACGCGCCTTTGATAGAAAGGTCAAGGTTTGCCGGAGAGAATTCCAAGTCTTCAAAACCAAGGGTTCCCGAAACCTCCAGAGTATCGGGACGGCGGCACAGCGCGCGGATTCTAGCCAGCAGTTCCCCAATATCATAGGGCTTCACCAGATAATCGTCCGCCCCGCTGTCAAGCCCCGCAATCCGCTCTTCCACAGAATCGACGGCCGTCGCAAGGATGACCGGGGTACGGACGTTATTTTCACGTATGATTTTAAGCAAGGCAATCCCGTCCATGCCAGGGAGCATCCGGTCTAAAATGATTAAGTCGTAGACCGACTGGCAGACGTAATAGAGTGCGTCAATCCCGCTGTGGACACAGTCGGATTCGATTCCATGGTGTTCAAACTGCAATTTCAATGTCTCACAAAGCTGTTCGTCGTCTTCAATAATTAAAATACGCATGCTAAAAACCCCTTATATTAATAGATCCTTAGGCATTATACCATAGAAATCTCAAAAAAATCTTTAAGATTTTTATAAGCCTCTCAAAGATTTTCCGAGATTTTATTGGTATCATAATCCCAAGAGCTGTTAAAAAGCCGAAAGGGCAGCATTGCCGAGGGCATTTTACAGTGAAAGAAAAACCAGAGTAAGGAGCAGCGCATATGAAAATGAAGAAAATATTCAGCCTTCTCATGGCGGCATCCCTCGCGGCAGGACTTGCTGCCGGCTGCGGGAAGGACGGCACAGACGGCAAAAAAGACGGCGAAGTTTCTGCAAAGGGACGCTATGTAGAAGAAGAAATCCCCTTGCCGGAAGGGGCGGGGGAAGCCTTGGGAATCCAGAATCAGGACGGCCACATAACCCTCTATGCCAGGAACGAAAACGACTACCACAGTTACATTTACGAAAACGAGGGGTGGACAGATTCCGGCAGCCTTCCGTGGATGACGGACGCCCACGAAAGGCTTGGACTTCCGATTGACCACATTTATTACGGAAAAGACGGCGGTATATATGGAATGGCAATCCCCGCATCAGACGACGTGCCATACGGCCAGCATATCTTAAAAGACGCCGGAGACACAACCGCCCTGGACTGCACCCCCGCGCCATGCTTAGAAGTGAACGCAGAGGGGTGGACGGATTTACTTGTAGATATGGCAGTGTTAAAAAACGGCACCATGGTCCTTGTGAACATGGACGGCATGGTGGAATTCTATCAGAATGACAAGAAGATTTCAGAGATAACCGAAATCCTCCCTATCGTGTCCGACCATCAGCCTGTCATGGGAGTATCCGACGGGAGCATTGCCATATTCGGAAAAGACCGGCAGAGCGTTGATTTCTACGACCCGGAGAATTTTGAAAAAACAGAGAGCGTGGAAGTAAAGCAGGAACTTGAGGAATCCATGATTGTACCGGGAGAATCCGGTGTCTGGTATCTGGTGAACCGGAAAGGAATCCAGAGGCTTACCGAGCAGGGCAGTATCGTGGAAACAGTCATGGACGGAACCGGCGTGCTGCTGAGCATGGATTCGGCGTACCTGACCAATTTTCTTTGGGGAAATAGCGGGGAATTCTACGGACTGTACCACATTGCCGAAGGCGGAGAAAGGCTTATGCGCTACCGTTATGACGAGGACGTCAAAGCCGTCCGGGACAAGAGCCTAAGCATCTACGGGCTGAACGAAAACCAGACGGTCTCTCAGGCAATCTACACCTTCCAGAACCAGCACCCCGAGGTCAAGGTAGATTACCACACAGCAGCAGGAAATGAGGATACGCCTGTCTCAGAGACAATCCGGACCCTGAACGCAGAGCTTTTGAACGGCGGCGGCGCAGACATCCTGATTCTGGACGGACTCCCGGCGGCGTCCTACATGGAAAAAGGGGTTCTGGCAGATTTATCGGATCTGGCAGGACGGCTCTCCCAGAAAGGTGTATTGATGAACTTGGTGGAAAATGCGGCAAGCCTTGACGGAAAGACCTACGCAGTCCCGGCAAGAGTCAGCCTGCCTGTGGTTTTCGGGGAGGATGCGAAGGTAAATGCATGCCAGAATCCGGATGCGTTCCATACTTATCTGGAACAGAACCCGGGAGAGCGGCTGTTCGGGACTACCACCCATGAACTTGCGGGAATGACCTTATTCCATACATTTTACGAAGATTTTACGGAGGATGGGGGCGGTCTTAATGAGGAGAAGCTTGCGCAGTTTTTGAATGACTGGATGAAGCTGTGCGAGGTGCAGAACACAAGGGGAATCGAAGAAGAATATGGGGCAAATATCTGGAGTCGGATGCATACCCGGTTTAGCTCCGGCATGGGGCTAAAGAACGACCCGGTGATGATTGAAGAAATAGGCGGCCTGATTTCATCCATGGTTCCCTATGCCCTGGCAAGGGAGGACGAAAAAACTCCGGGAAGCCTGAAGCAATACTATATCCCTCAGGTAATCGCAGGGATCAACGCATCCTCCGGGCAGCAAGAGCTTGCGGCAGAATTTATTGAGTGCCTGTTCGACGAATCCGTCCAGAATGGCGACAATTCCGACGGTTTCCCGGTACTAAGGAGCGCCCTTTCCTATCAGGCGGACTATGTAGAGACTCCAGATGCGTTGAAACTGTGCGGCAGTTCGAGCGCAACCAATCCGGAAACAGGAGAAGAGGTAAGGGTCGAGGCGACATATCCCACAAAAGACGAGGTGAATCAGCTGATACAGATCATAGAAGGGCTGAATGTCCCGTTTATGGTGGACGGCATGGTTTCGGACACGGTTCTTATGGAGATGGAAAACTGTTACAGCGGCAAGCAGACCCCAGAAGAAACAGCAAAAGCGATCTGCCAGAAGATAGACACTTATCTTGCAGAATAGGTACAATCTTATGAAGAAACAGGAACAGAAAACAGCATATCTGTTTTTGCTTCCAAGTCTTACGGGAGCGGCGGTGTTCGTGCTGATACCGTTTGCAGACGTCATACGCCGTTCCTTCCTAAAGGCGGTGGGCAATACCTTCGTGGGAATTTCCAATTATCAGGAAGTGCTGGGGAACACCGCGTTCCAACAGGCGGCGGCCCACACCTTACGGTTCTTGTGCATCTGCCTGCCGCTGCTTCTGGTACTCTCCTTTTGCGCTGCATGGATGCTCTACCGTCTTCCGGCGGCAAAGGCAGTGTTCCAGACCGTGTTCCTGCTTCCCATGGCTGTCCCGGTGGCATCCTTGGTGGTGTCCTGGAAAGTCATTTTCCATGGGAACGGACTCCTGAATGAGATGTTGGCGCTGTTTGGGAGAGAGGGCCAGGACTGGATGAATACGGATACGGCGTTCTGGGTACTGGTATTTTCCTACCTGTGGAAAAACTTAGGGTACGATGTGGTGCTGTGGATTGCGGCGCTCTCAGAAGTGGGCGAAGAACAGTATGAGGCAGCAAGGGTAAGCGGGGCAGGGGCTTGGGCGTGTTTCTTTTATATCACACTGCCTCAGTTGAAACCGGGGATCGTCATGATTTTTGTGTTGTCCTTCGTCAATGCCTTCCGGGTGTTTCGGGAGGCGTACCTGATTGCAGGAGATTACCCTCACGAAAGTATTTACATGTTACAGCATCTCTTCAATAACTGGTTCACGAAGCTGGATATTCAGAAAATGAGCGCGGCGGCAGTGATGATGGCGGCAGCGGTCAGTATCCTTCTCTTCCTGTTGGAGCGGTGGAATGAAAGGCAGGAAACATAGATGCACAAAAAATTTATACCAGTGTACGTAATACTAAGTATCGCAGGCCTGATTATGATTCTGCCCGTTCTCATGATGCTGAGTAATTCCATCATGGGCGGACAGGAATTAAAAGAGGCATACGGCGCCGTATTAGGCGGGGATACCGGGAAACTGTCGGCAAGGCTCCTTCCCGTCTATCCCACGCTTGCGCCCTATGTGGAGCTGCTTTTGGATTCTCCGGATTTCTTCGTGATGTTCTGGAACTCTGTAAAACAGGTCTTTTCCGTGATGTTGGGCCAGACGTTCGTTGGGACGATGGCGGCATGGGCGTTCGCCAGATACGAATTTCGGGGCAGGAGACCACTGTTCCTCCTGTACATGATACTGATGGTCATGCCCTTTCAGGTGACGATGGTCTCAAGCTATTTGGTATTGTCCAAACTCTCCCTTTTGGATACCCATCTGGCAGTCATCCTTCCGGGAATCTTTTCTACATTTCCTGTATTCATCATGGAAAAATTTTTCCGCGCCATCCCCAAGGAAGTGTTCGAGGCGGCGAAAGTGGACGGCGCAGGAGAGTTTACCACCTTCCTGCGAATCGGGATACCCCTTGGAAGCCCGGGAATCATCTCCGCGCTGATTTTAAATTTTCTCGAATACTGGAACGCAGTGGAAGCGCCTATGACATTTTTAAAAACAAAATCAAAACTGCCCCTCTCCCTGTACCTGCCGGAAATCACCACAGACCAGATGGGCGTATCTTTCGTGGCGTCGGTGGTGATGATGCTTCCGGCGGTGCTGGGGTTCCTATGGGGAAGAGACTACCTGCAAAAAGGGATTGAGGCGTCGGGGCTAAAGGAGTGACTATGAAAAGAAAAATTTTGAACATCATCCTGTCATTTTTTATGGTGATGCTGTGCTGCACACTGATTGCCCGGGGCGCGGCGTCCCTGACCGTGGCCAAGGTCAAGACGGAAGGGTTAAACCGCGGAAGCCTTGTAGAGGAATTTGACGGCGAGGGAAGCATAAAGGCAAAGGATAAGATATACCAGTCTCTTCCAGAAGGGCAGAAATTAGTGGATATTCTGGCTGAACCGGGGAGCGCGGTGCATGCAGGAGAAGGGCTTCTCCAGTTTGACTTAGGGTATTTGGAGGAAAAGCTTAACGCACAGGCACAGGAAATCGAGAAACTGAGATACCGCATGGAACAGCAAAGGCTTTCGGGTATCCCACAGGCGAGGACTCCGGCGACCGCACAGGCGGCCCTCTCGGTTGACGAGGCGGCAAAAGCTTTGGATGAAGCCCGGTACAATTATCAAATGGCACAGAATCAGTACGACGAGACGGCAGCCAGAATCCCTTCCGGTTCTGAGGAGGAAGATGTGGCGCTGAATGAAGAATTGCAGCGTCTTGAGGCAGAGATAGACAATGCATACGCATCCTTTACGGCGGCACAGCGGGCGTATCAAACTGCAGAAGGGACGTACCAGATTGCCCAGCAGGACGAGGCAAACACTCAGGCAAATGAAGCCGCGGCTGGGGAGATTTCCCAGATGGCGCAAAATGAGATGCAGGTAGAGCTCACCGCATTACAGAATGAAATGGATAAGACCGTAAGGCTCAAAGAAGCAAATGGGGTAGTCACTGCGCAGGCGGACGGCTTATTTGAATCTGCCGGGGCGGCAGAGGGCAGCATCACCGCAGGGACAGAACAGATTACGCTGGTAGTGGGAAATGTAGAAGCCTGCGGCTTCATTCCGGACAATAAGATCGGGACGGTGGCGGCAGGAGACGAAATCCAGGTTACGGTTCAAGGAGAGACTAAGGCACAGACCCTTGAGATTGAACGAATCGGGCAGGACGAAGAAGGAAGATACGTCTGGTATGCGCCGCTTGGAGGAAACGCCTATCGCGTGGGAACAGGCGTGGCTTACCGGTATAGCAGGAAATCAGAGAACAGCTATGAGACACTTCTCCCCCTGACTGCTTTAAGGGAATCGGGCGGTAGCAGCTATGTCCTGACAGCAGAGATGAAACCGGGCATTTTGGGCGAGTCCTATACGGCAGTGAAGGTCAATGTCACCGTCCTTGAAAAGGACGACTACTCGGTGGCCGTGGAAACGAATCTGTCCAAGGATGCAAAAATCATCACAGAATCCAGTAAATATGTGAAAGAGGGTGACAGGGTACGTTTAAGCGAATAAAACCATATCTGGCAAATATGTTCCGGTTGGCCTTCTTAGGCATCGGAATCGGGGCGGCGCTTGGATTTTATGCTAGGCTTGCCGGGATAGAGGGACAAATCGGCTTTTACTATTCAGAAAAGCTGCTGGCCAGAGAGCAGATTGACGGGTTCTGGGAACAGGCTTCCGATGACGCAAAACGAGAGATAAGGGACCTGGCACTGTTTCAGGAATCCAAGGGAAAGGTCTTAAAAAACGAAGATCTGAACCGGGAAACCAAGGTAAAACTGGTGGAGACGGCAGGCAGCATGAATCTGGTGATGCCGGGCAGACTGTGTGCAGGAACCTTTGTGACGGACAGTGATTCTAAAGGCTGTGTCGTAAGCAAAAAAACGGCAGATACCTTGTTCGGCTCTGTTGAGGCGCTCGGTGAGCAGCTTACCCTTGGGAAGGGCACCTATATTGTCCGGGGGATTGTGGAGACGGAGGGGCAGCTCTGTATGATTCAGGGAGAAAAGGGACGGGCATACTCCTGTATCCGAATCGAGGCTCCGGGCATCCCCCTGTCCGTGGTGCGTCAAAGGCTTACAGGGATTCTTCAGGAAGGAAAAGGATGGGTTTCAGAATGCGACCTGTATCTGGGGATTGGCAGGATCTTTCTGTATCTGCCTCTGTGGGTCATGCTGTTTTTGGCATTGAGCCGTATGGGGAAGCTGCTGCCGGAAATGTTTCGGTTCGTGACACCGATCGTGGGTTTTGGGGGCGTATGCGCCCTGCTGCTTTTGAGCCTGCATTTTTCCGACGATTATGTGCCGTCTGCATGGTCAGATTTTTCGTTCTGGACAGCGCTTATTGATGAGAAGAAGCAGGCGTTTTTCTCCCTTCTGAACCATCCTCTTTATGATGCAGATTCCCGGATGCTGGGAAGCCTGGCGGGAATATTGGCGGCGGCTGTTCTCCTATGCCTGATTGTCCTGAAATCCGGATCGTTGGTCGTTTTTAAGAAGTCCGGTTGCGAAATCGAGGAAAATTTACAAACAAGAACTCCATAGACCCATGTTAAAATAGAATATGTGGCTGGCATCAGATAACATAAGACGGGAAGAGGAAACGCAACGAGTATGAAACTACGCAGTATGGCTGCCGTCTGGGCGGCGAAAATAACAGAAAAGGTCTGTGTCCGTATCTTTCACAGGCAGGGCGTCACATGGGCGGGAAAGATTGCCCTCCTCATCAGCCCCACTATCCTTTCGGAACTTGCAGGACAGGTGAGGCAGGGGATTTTTGCCGTATGCGGGACGAACGGTAAGACGACCGTGAACAACCTGCTTAGCGGCGCGCTAAAGGCAGAGGGGTACGGCGTAATCTGCAACCAGACAGGCTCTAATATGTTAAATGGCGTTGCGGCTGCGTTCGTCCTTGGGGCGTCGGCAGACGGAAGCCTTCACGCAGATTATGCCTGTATCGAGATCGACGAAGCGTCGGCACGGGAAGTATTCACACATTTCAAACCAAGCCATATGGTACTCACCAATCTGTTCCGGGATCAGTTGGACCGGTATGGGGAAATCGACGCCACCATGGATATCCTGAACAAAGCGATACAATCTGCTCCACAGATGAAGCTCATCGTAAACGGGGACGATCCTCTGTCTGTGTCCCTTGCATTGGACAGCGGCAGGGATTACGTGACATATGGAATCAGCGAATGCGTACATACAGGCAGACAGATACAGGAGATCCGGGAAGGAAGATTCTGCCGATACTGTGGGGCTAGGCTTACCTACCGCTTCTACCATTACGGGCAGCTTGGGGACTACCGCTGTCCGGGCTGCGGATTTGAAAGGCCCAAACTAGACTTTGCCGGAAGGAATGTAGAGATGGAAGGCGGACTTTCCTTTACGGTGGGCGGGAAATGGTTTCATTCATCCCAGCGCGGCTTCTATAACGTATATAATATCCTTGCTGCATACGCCGCAATCCGTGCGTCAGGGCTAAAGGCAGGGAATTTCCGGAAAGCCCTCTCTGATTTCTGCCCGGAAAACGGGCGGATGGAGGAATTTTGGGCGGGCGATATCAGAATTGTATTGAATCTAGCAAAGAATCCCACAGGATTCAACCAGAACATTGACGTGATGATGCAGGACGAGCGGCACAAAGACCTGGTGGTGGCGGTCAACGATAACGAGCAGGACGGCACGGACATTTCCTGGCTTTGGGACGTAGATTTTGAGCGGATTGCGGGGATGGAAGGTACTTTTGTCACGGTCAGCGGAATCCGCTGCCAGGATTTGATGCTTAGGCTTAAATACGCAGGGATACAGGCGGAACTTGAACCGGATGTGGAGAAAGCTGTGTACAGGCACATAGCGCAGGGGAGCAAGAACCTGTATGTTCTTGTGAATTACACAGCTCTTTATGATACCCGAAATCTTTTGAAGCGTATATGCGGGGAGGGACACAGATGAGGACGGCATCAGATATGAAGATTACCATTGGGCATCTCTACCCGGATTTGCTGAACCTGTACGGAGACCGGGGAAATGTGGCGTGTATGATGAAACGGTGTCTCTGGCGGGGAATCCAGGCGGAGACCATCGAGTTCAATACCGGAGATTCGATAGATTTCGGGAAACTTGACATCGTACTCTTAGGAGGAGGTTCTGACAGGGAGCAGATGATTGTCTGCCAGAATTTAAAGAGGATACGTGAGGCGTTCCGGGACTATGTAGAAAATAACGGCGTCGTGATTGCAGTCTGCGGCGGTTATCAGCTTCTCGGGAAATATTATCAGACAGACGCCGGAAGAATAGAAGGACTTTCCCTGCTTGATATCTACACAGAGCAGGGGGAGGGGCGGATGATTGGGAATATTATCCTTAGGAGCGAGCTGTCCGATATCCCGGTAGTAGGATTCGAGAACCATGGGGGACGCACCTATATTAACGGCTGCCGTCCTTTCGGGAGAGTCTTGTACGGCGGGGGCAACGACGGAAAAAGCGGTTTCGAGGGGGTTGTCTATAAAAATGTAATTGGAACCTACCTCCACGGGCCCCTTCTTCCGAAAAATTCCCGGATATGCGACTGGCTGATTGAAAAGGCGCTCAGGAGAAAATATGGCCCGGTCAGGCTTACGGAATTGGATGACAGGCTGGAGAGGCTGGCGAACGCTTATATCTGCCGGAGGTTCCTAAAAAAGAAACTGGCTAGGGCGAACATAATGACCGAAAATTAGAAAACGCAGCGGGAGGGATTTGAACCCCCGGAGCCTTGCGGCTCTTCTGCTTTCGAGGCAGATGCCATCAGCCAACTCGACCACCGCTGCATATCTGACATTATAACACAACTACCGGCTGTGAGGGAATACCCAAATTAAAATTTTTTGTGAGTTTTATTTGCTGTTATATTGGAAATAAAAAGGAGACCTGTGCGTATGCACAGGTCTTTTGGAGGGGGATGAAAAAATCTATCTAAATTTTAACTTATTGTTAGTCGAAGCCCGGTAATCATACCTTACTTGAATATGTAATGTGAAGTACGACTACCGTCTTCTTTCATGTGATGAATTCATTATATAAAACAATTGTGACACAAGTATGTCAAAAACTGGAAATGTTTATAAAATTTCTTAAGAAAAACATAAGACGACCTAAAAATTTTCGGTTGTGCAGTTAGATGTATAGACGAAAATAGGTTGACGGGGAAGAAATAGATTGGTAAAGTAAAGATATCATACATGCCCTGGGGGTGGATTTTGGCCAATAAGGGGGAGAAAGAAGAATAATATGAATACCGGAAAAGTAATGGATATGACCCGGGGACCCGTACTTGCCCAGATGGCTAAGTTTGCGCTCCCGGTCCTGTTCGGGATGTTATGCCAGAGAATCTATAATTTTGCCGACACTTATATCGTAGGAAGGTTTCTGGGGGATGAGGCTCTGGCGGCGGTCAGTATTGCCGGGACGGCGATGTACATGCTGTTTTCAATCATGATGGGAGTGACAACGGGAGTCAGCGTGGTAATATCTCAGTATTACGGCGCACAGCAGGAAGATCAGATACGCCATACCTTTGTGGCGGGAGCGTATGTGGCGGCGGGGATGACGGCTCTGATTACGGTGGGAGGAATGCTGACGGTGAATCCGCTGCTTCGCATCCTTCGGACTTCGGAGGCGCTGCTTCCGGCGGCAGGGGCGTACCTTATGGTCATTTATGCCGGGAGCTGCGGGACGATGCTGTATAATTTCAGCTCGTCTGTGCTGCGCGCCTTGGGGAATTCCCTAGTCCCCCTGTTGTTCCTGATTGTATCCAGTGTGCTGAATGTGTTTCTGGACATCGTGTTCGTGGCGTGGATTCCCATGGGGACGGCGGGGGCGGCGTTTGCCACGGTACTTGCACAGATGATCTCCGGGATACTCTGTATGTGGTATGCATGGAGGATACTGCCGTTTCTGCGGATCAGAAAGACAGAATGGAAACTGGATTTTTATCTGGCGGGGCAGGTATTGCGTTACGGACTTCCTACGGGGCTGCAGATGAGCATTATTTCCATATCAGACATGACGCTTCAGGCAGTAATCAATACATACGGGACGACCATGATTGTTGCCTACGGGGTCTGCATGAAGGTAGAGGGGCTGGGGTTTCAGCTTGCAGACGCAATCGGCAGTTCCCTTGGGACATTTACCGGGCAGAATGTGGGCGCGGGTGATTTCGGACGGGTCAGGAAAGGGGTCCGCAGCGCGTATGTGATGAATGGGGTATGTTACGGTATCTTCTGTCCGGTGACGTTCGTGTGCGCCCGGCCGATTATGGAGGCGTTTACCCAGACGCCAGAGGCAATCCGGTTCGGCGTGGAATATATGCGGATATTTACGGGATTTTTCATCGCCGGGGGGATACTGGTAGTCTATCACAATATCCTGCGGGCGTCTGGGGACGTATCGGTGACGGTACTCATGGGAGTGAGCGAGGTCGTGACGAGAATCGGGTGCGCGTTATTGTTCCCAAGGCTGTTCGGATACCGGGGGCTTTGGTTCGTCTCTCCTCTGACCTGGATATGTGCGGCGCTTGTGGGGGCAGTGAGATATTATTCCGGAACATGGGAGAAGAAGGCGGCCGAGAACAGCGCCTTGGGAAGGATAAAAAGCGATGTCTAAGAAGAAAAAACCTAAGATAGAATTCCGATATTACAAGATGCCGGAAGGAAGCCCGATCCTTGCACTGCTGGGGCAGAAATGGGTGCAGACCTATGGCCGGGATATTGATTATCTGCATTTCCACAATTATATGGAGATCGGTTACTGCTACGAGGGCGAAGGGACGCTGACTCTAGGGGAGAGGGATTACCGGTTTACGGGCGGAGAGATTTCGATCATCCCCAGAAATTATCCCCATACGACGAACAGCGACCCGGGTACGATCAGCAGATGGGAGTATCTGTTCGTGGATGTGGAGGGGATTCTGGAAGAGCTGTACCTGAAAGGCGGTAATGTGAAACGGATGAAATACCTGCTCCACAGAATCAATTCACAGGCAATCTTCCGTGCAATCGAGGAAACGCCGGGCATTGCAAAGATGATACGGGGAATCCTTGATATTATGCGGGATACGAAGGAATTCTATTTGGAGGAAGCCAAGGGGCTTATGGCGGCGCTCCTGGTAAGCATCGCCAGAGAGAACCCGGATGAGAATGGGCCGCTGGAAATCAGCGGGAAGATTACGATACCTGTTTCCCGGGCGTTGGATTACATCACGCTCCATTATATGGAGCCTTTGAAGGTGGAAGATTTGGCAAAATGGTGCCATATCAGCGAGACGCATTTCCGGAGGGTATTTTCCACATACATGCATATGGGACCGTTGGAATACATTAATCTGGTGCGGGTGCAGACGGCATGTAATTATCTGAAAAATACAGATGAATCCATGACGGATATTGCGGGAAAATGTGGCTTTATGACGCTGTCAACATTTAACCGGAATTTTAAGCAGGTCACAGGCGTATCGCCCAGCGAATGGCGGAGGCGCCCGGAGAATTACGAACAGCAGTTATTGAAATACTGGATTCACTCGGAAGAAGGCTGGTAATATGGCGGATTTCATCCAATAAGGAATACAAGAAAATAGGAAGAGGAGGGTAACATATGATACCAAAACCAAGAAAAATGCAGTTAACAGAAGGATTAGCCGGGCAGGATGTCCCGGTAAAGGAGGAAATCTGCACCGGATTGAAAGCGGAAGAATACCGTATCCGTATTTCGCCGGAGCAGATTCTTTTGGAGGGCAGCGGGGATGCCGGGCTTTTCTATGCCCGCACCACATTGGGGCAGCTGCGGATGATGTACGGGGAGGAATTGCCCTGTATGGAGATTGAAGACTATCCGGCGTATTCCTACCGTTCCTTCCAGATTGACTGTGCAAGGCACTATTTTTCTGTGGAGGAGTTAAAGAAAATGATCCGCATGTCTGCAGAGTTCAAGCTGAACCATTTCCACTGGCATATATCGGACGACCAGGGATGGAGGATTGAGAGCAAACGGTATCCCAAGCTCCACGAAATCAGTTCGGTGCGGGCGGGGGATCATTTTGGAAATTATCGTTCCGACCAGAGGTCAGGTGGTTTCTACACGCGGGATGAGGTCAGGGATATTGTGGACTATTGCGGGAAACTGGGGATTGAGGTCGTTCCGGAGGTTGACATGCCAGGGCATGTGACGGCGATTTTAGCGGCGTATCCACAGCTTTCCTGCCTTGGAAAACCGGTGGAGGTTGAAACGAGGGCGGGGATATTCAAGGAATTGTTCTGCGCCGGGAAAGAGGAGACTTTTACGTTCATAGAGAATCTTCTGGATGATTTGATGGAGATTTTCCCAGGGAAATATTTTCATATCGGAGGCGACGAAGCGCCTAAGGAACGCTGGAATGGGTGTGCATGCTGCCAGAAGCGCATTGAGGAGGAAGGACTCAAAAATGCCCAGGAGCTTCAGGGATACTTCTGTAACCGCATCGCTTCATATCTGTTGTCGAAGGGGCGGATTCCCATTGTATGGAATGAGGCTGTCTATGGCGGGAATCTGGACAAAGAGGTGGTGGTGCAGCTCTGGACAGAGGATAAGGATCATCAGATTCAGGCGCATCTTGACAAGGGCGGGACGGCGATTCTTGCCATGGTGGAGAACTGTTACTGTGATTATCCCTATGGTATGCATTCTGTGAAGGATATGTATGACTTGAAGGCAGACCCGGGGAAACTTGGAGCATGCGGCGGGGATTCTGTACTGGGGGCAGAATGTCTGGTGTGGACGGAGTTTATCCGGGATGACGAGCGGCTGGAAGAGCTGTGCTGGCCCAGATTTGCGGCTTTGGCGGAAGTGGGATGGTGCGGCGAGGAACGTCCAGAGTATGAGGATTTCCGCAAGCGGCTTGAAGGGGCGTTCGGCCTGTTTGAGAAGAATGGGATTCATGCGATGAAGGTGGACGGATGGGAGCCGGATGAAGAGACGGCGGCAAGACAGGCGGAGGAATTCCGGAGGAATTTCTCGGAAGAGGACATGGAAGAGGCAAGGAAGGCACAGGAGGATATCTAATCCATTTTACTTTGAAAGTTCAGCGCTTCGGCGCTGAACTGCGCGAAAATGGGGTCACGAAGTCACATCTTCCTCTCCCATTTTCACGGCAGTGGCAGTCCCCTGCTATCGAATCTCAAGAGTCAGTATAAAATCATCCATCACAAACCCATTCCCAATATCTGCTACCTGCTCGTCCGTAATTACAAATCCCAGATGGTCATAGACTGCCAGCGTATTTTCATTATGCTTATTGCAGGTCAGCCATATCTTGTTAAGCCCCCGGTCTTTACACAAATCAACCAGAAAATGAAGCGCTTCTGTCGCAAGATGCTGTCCGCGGCATTCTTTTTTTATGTAGAGCTTGCTTAAAAACAACGACTCTGCCTCCGGATGGATTCCCATGTAACCGGCGAAGGTGTGTGAGCTGAATAACTGGTAGTATTCATAACCATCCTGTCCAATTTGTTCCCGTAAGGCAGGATAGGACTGGAACTTTTCCACCATGTAATTCACCTGCGCCTCCCCGATGATAGGAGTAAAGTGCTGGTGCCAGATTTCTTCCGCCAGATTGGCGATTTCGTGGATTTCAGAGTCAGATTTCGCTGGTATTATGTTTACAGTATTCATATGGACCTCCCTTTATACAGCTATTTTACCATATCTTTTAGAATAGTTTTATAAATATTAGATTTCTCTTCTGGTATTATACGTGATATAATAGCAACGTACAAGAAAAAGTTCGTGAAGGAAATGAAAGCCAGATTTACAAAAAGAAGTTAGAAAACTAAATGAGTGTTCACGGAGGAAACATATGGGCGGGTTTGTCACATTAGAAGATGTAAAAAAGAGATACCGCATGGGCGAGGTGGAGATCATGGCGGCGGACGGGATTGATTTCCAAATCAATCAGGGAGAGTTCGCCGTGGTAGTGGGACCAAGCGGTGCAGGAAAGACGACGGTCTTGAATATTCTGGGCGGCATGGATACGGCGTCAGAGGGAAGGGTAATCGTGGACGGGCAGGATATCACTTCCTACTCCCAGAAGCAGCTCACGGCTTACCGCCGGGACGATATCGGATTCGTATTCCAGTTCTACAACCTGATTCCGAACCTGACTGCACTGGAGAATGTAGAACTGGCTCTCCAAATCTGCAAAGACCCCATGGATGCAAGGGAAGTGTTGGAGGAAGTGGGGCTTGGAGCGCGTCTCAATAATTTCCCGGCGCAGTTATCCGGCGGGGAACAGCAGCGGGTGTCCATTGCAAGGGCGTTGGCGAAGAACCCAAAGATCCTGCTGTGCGACGAGCCGACAGGAGCGTTAGATTATAACACGGGAAAGTCCATCCTGAAACTTTTGCAGGATACGTGCCGGATCAAGGGTATGACAGTCATTCTCATTACTCACAATTCGGCGATCGCGCCGATGGCCGACCGTGTAATCAAGATCAAGAACGGACGGGTGGCGGACATTTTGAGGAATCCGTACCCGGTATCGGTAGAAACTATAGAGTGGTAGGGTATGCAGATGAAGAGGACGAATCAGACGACGAAAAAGAGAAAGAAGGCAACCAGGAAAGATTTCTATATGGAAATCCGGAAGAGCCCGGGGAGGTTTTTATCGATTCTGTTCATTGTTGCTCTTGGAGTCGCATTTTTTTCGGGAATCCGTGCCTCAGAGCCGGACATGAGACTGAGCGGGGATTCTTATTTTGACGAGGCGGAGTTGATGGACATCAAGGCAATCTGTACCTACGGCGTTACGGAGAGAGACGTGCGCGCCATGGAGAAAGCAGATGGAATCGCAAGGGCAGAAGGGGCGTACAGCGCGGATTTCCTCTATAGCGCCAAGGACGAGCAGCAGGTACTCCATGTCATGTCATTGCAGGAGAAGATGAACCGGGTGACAGTGAGCAAGGGACGGCTTCCCGAGAAAACAGGGGAGTGCCTTGCGGACGATAATTCGGAGTTCAAGATTGGGGATAAGATTGAACTGAAGTCAGGGACAGACGATGAGATTTCCGATACATTAAAGACGGATACCTTTGAGGTGGTGGGGCTTGGGAACAGCCCGTGCTATCTGTCCTACGGAAGAGGCAGCTCGACGGTGGGGGACGGGAGCATTCAGGCATTTCTTGTTGTGCCGGAAAATACCTTTGATATGGATGTGTTTACCGAGGTCTATCTGCAGGTAGAAGGTGCAAAGGCTCTGCTTGCATTTACCGACGCATACGACGACCGGATTGAGGAGATTCTTGCACAGGTGGAGGAACTTACGGACGAGCGCGCCCTGGTCCGTAAAGACAGCCTGAAAGACGAGGCAAATGAGAAACTTGCCGAGGCGAAAGAGGAGCTGGAAGAAGGAAAGGAAGAGGCGGAAAAGGAGCTTGCGGATGCGGCGGAGAAGATAGCGGACGCAGAAAAGCAGCTTGCGGATGCCAGGGTGCAGATTGAGGATGGCAGGAAGCAGATAGCGGATGCGAAATCCACCCTGAACTCCAAGCAGAAGGAACTGGATTCGGCCAGAGCCGAGTACCGGTCAGGGCTTGCACAGTTAAATGACGGCAAGGCGGCATATGAGCAGGGGCTTGCACAGTATGAGGCGGCAAGGCCGGATGCGGAGGCACAGATAGCGGCAGGAAGGCAGCAGTTAGAGGGCCTGCAGGCGCAGATCGGGGCGGACGAGCAGAGTTATCAGACCGTACTCGATCAGATTGGAGCCATAAAAGCGCAGATTGAACAGATGCAGGCACAAGCCAGAAGGAAGGGAATACGGAAGGCGGCCGGGGCGCAGCCGGAAGTTGTCCGGACGAGTGTACAGGATAGTTTCAGGAACGGAGATGTTTCAGGCGGTGCAGGTGAGGGCGGCTCTTTAGACGGCAATGCCCCAGAAGATTCCGGGGATGTAAACGTTCCGGGAGATTCGGAGGGAGACGATAATCCGGGAGGCCCCGAGATCGAAATTCCTGCCGAGCTTTTGCAGCAGCTTGCAGAGTTGGAGAAAACGGCCCAGATGCTTACAATGAAGATTGAAGGCCAGCGTCAGGCATATGAGTCGGGAGCTGCCGAACTTACCGCAAGCCAGAAGCAGTTAGACGACACGGCAGCGCAGCTTGCCGCCACCAAGGCACAGCTTTCGGCGGCAGAATCCGAACTTGCGTCCGTACCTGCACAGCTATCATCCGGACAGAAGCAGATTAATGCGGGATGGGGAGAGATAAAGGAGCAGGAAGCAAAACTTGCCGACGGCGAGGCAGAAATCCTATCCAATGAAGCAAAACTTGCCGACGCTAAGCAGGAATATGAGGACGGCAAGGTCAAAGCCGAGGAAGAGATTGCCGAAGGAGAAGAAAAGATTGCCGAGGCGGAAGCGGATATTGCGGATATCGGCTTGCCTAAGTGGTATGTGTATGACCGAAGCACTTTGATAGAGTACAGCGGATTCGGAGAAAATGCGGAGCGTCTCGGAGCAATCGGGCGGGTGTTCCCGGTACTCTTCTTCCTTGTGGCAGCGCTCATCAGCCTGACCAGCATGACGCGCATGGTGGAGGAACAGCGCACATCCATCGGGACGATGAAAGCCCTTGGTTACGGCAAAGCGGCCATTGCGTCTAAATATATCGGCTATGCGCTGTTAGCTACGGCGGGAGGGAGCATTTTAGGCGTCCTGATTGGGGAGAAGATTCTTCCATATATTATTGTTTACGCATACGGGATATTATACCAGCATTTACCGCGGATTCTCGTGCCTTATGACTGGGGGTATGCGGTGATGGCGTCCGGGGCTGCGGTGTTCTGCACCATATTTGCTACGGTCATGGCCTGCTACCGGGAACTGGATGCACAGCCTGCAGTATTGATGCGTCCGCCCACCCCAAAGAATGGACGGCGGGTGTTCTTGGAACGTATCGGTATCATCTGGAGGCATCTTAATTTTACGTGGAAATCCACCATACGGAATTTGATGCGGTATAAGAAGCGTTTCTTCATGACCATATTTGGAATCGGCGGGTGTATGGCGCTGATGCTGGTAGGATTCGGGCTGAAAGATTCCTGCTATGAGATTGCCGAGCTTCAATTTGCCGAGATTCAGTTCTATGACGGAAGCATTTATCTGGAAGAGGATATTACGAAGGAGCAGCAGGAAGAGCTGAAAGAGGCCTTGGAGGATGAAGGGCAGGTGGCCCGGTTTATGGATGCGGATATGCAGAATATCACGCTGGTAAACGGAAAGAAGGAGCGGGCGGCTTATGCATGTGTGTTCGGTACGGTGGAGGACATCCCCAAGTTCGTTGATTTCCATGACCGGAAGACGAAAGAACGGTACGAACTGTCAGACGACGGCGTAATCGTCAGCGAGAAGACGGCAAAGCTTTTAGAGGCAAAAAAGGGTGATACCATCGAGATTAAGGATGAAGAAAACGGCAATAAGAAGGTAAAGATTACGCAGATTTGCGAAAACTATATGGGGCATTACATATATTTTACGCCGGGCTGTTATGAAAATGTATACGGCCAGGAGCCGGAGTATAACAGTATCTTGTTCACGATGGCGGACTCGGCTACCAATACGGAGATGGAGAAGGTCGGAAGGGATATCCTGAAAAAGGACGGCGCGCTGAGCGTCAGCTATACCCATGATATCGAGAAGCAGTTAGACGATATGTTAAGGAGCCTGAACCTGGTCATTGTTGTCTTGATTATTTCGGCAGGGATGCTGGCGTTCGTGGTGCTTTATAACCTGAATACTGTCAATATTGCAGAGCGTAAGCGGGAATTGGCGACACTGAAAGTTTTAGGATTTTACAATACGGAAGTGGCAGAATATGTGTACCGGGAGAATATCCTGCTGACCTTCCTTGGGGCAGTCGTAGGAGTTGTGCTTGGGAAGTTTTTGCACCTTTTCATTATTGAGACGGTGGAGGTGGATTCAGCGATGTTCGGCAGGAATATCAATCTGCCGAGTTTTATCTATAGTCTGGCTCTTACGGTGGCATTTTCACTGATGATTAACGGAGTGATGTATTTTAAGCTCAAGAAGATAGATATGGTGGAGTCGTTGAAGAGTATTGAGTAGACCCATCTCTTTTATATTACAATAGAGACCAGTACAGGAGAAGGTGAGCGTTGTGAAAGGAAAAAAGAAGAAGCTCCCCATAGGAGTAGAATTTTTCAGAACCTTTAAAGAACAGGATTTTTACTATGTAGATAAGACAGGATTTATCCGTGACCTGCTGGAAGCAAGAGGTATTGTCAATCTCTTTACACGTCCGAGACGATTTGGCAAAAGCCTCAATATGGATATGCTCAAGACATTTTTTGAGATCGGTACGGATTCGTCGCTGTTCGACGGACTTGACATAGCGAAAGAAAAAAAATTATGCGAACAATACATGGGAAAATATCCGGTCATCACACTGAGTTTTAAAGATGTGGAAGGGGAGAATTTTACAGAAGCAACGGACATGCTGTGCGAAATTATCAGTGAAGAAGCGGGGCGCTTTGTCTGGCTCATGGACAGCCCACATATTTCCGAATATGATAAGTGCAAATTAGACGATATTTTGTCGAACCATTTTGAAACGAAGTCAAGCATATGCGTGAGCCTGAAATTACTTTCCAAGCTCCTCAGTACCCATTATGGAAAGCAGGTAGTGATCCTGCTGGACGAGTATGATGTGCCTCTGGACAAAGCCTATCAGTATGGATATTATCCACAGATGGTGCAGATGATGCGTCTGCTGTTCAGTCATACGTTGAAGACAAATCATAATATATTCTTGGCAGTTATTACGGGATGCCTTAGGATTGCGAAAGAGAGTATCTTTACAGGGCTTAATAATTTTAAGGTACGGACGATTTCAGACGTAGATTACGGGGAATATTTTGGCTTTACGGATAAGGAAGTCATAGAGATGCTTCGATATTATGGGATAGAGGAGACGTTTGAACGTATCAAAGAGTGGTATGATGGTTATCATTTCGGAAATGTGGACGTATATTGTCCGTGGGATGTAATCAATCAGTGTGATAAGCTCAGGGAGGATATCCATGCCCCGATGGAGGCGCATTGGGAGAACAGCAGCAGTAATGCTATCATACAGGATATACTTGAAAATGCCTCGGCAACCGTGAGGAATCAGATTGAGGCTTTGATTTCCGGGGAGTATATAGAGAAAGCTTTAATACCGGAATTGACATATACGGATCTTGGGAGTGAGGATCTTGAGACCCGCCAGACTTATCTGTGGAGCGTCCTGTTTACCACGGGATATCTTACAGAAACCGGAAGACCGGAAAATGGGCTTCATAAGCTGGTCATACCCAACCGGGAGGTCCGTGGAATCTATGAAAAGAAAATTAATTCATGGTTCAGAGTCAAGGTCATAGGAAATACAAAGAGATGGAAGGAATTCTGTAAAGCTATAAAGAGCGGTGATGCACAAGGAGTACAGCGGATATTTAGTGAGATCATGTCAGAGTCGATCAGTATTCGGGATACTGCCGTTAAAAAGGAAATGAAAGAAAACTTCTACCATGGTATGCTGTTAGGTCTTTTGCAGGCAGAAGGCGGTTGGAGCGTCAAATCGAATTCAGAGTCTGGAACCGGATATACGGATATATGTATTGAGATTCCACATGAGAAGATTGGCTGTGTCATAGAAGTGAAGTATGCAGAAAATGCACGTTATGCTGCTGCTTGTAAGGAAGCAATGAAGCAGATCGATAACGGCGGTTACACAGAGATCCTTAGGACGAGTGGGATGAAAGTGATTCACAAGTATGGAATCGCCTGTTATAAGAAGTCTTGCGAGATTGCATATGACATGGAGAAAGATGAGTGAAGGAAAGGAGGGCGCGGCGGATGGCGAAGGTATTTAACACGGTCGGTTGTTGTGAACCGGAATTAAACTATATGGTAGATTTGACCGGCCGTCTGACAGAGATTAAGGGCATGGTAGATGCCGGGCTGTATTTTACGATGAACAGGGCGCGTCAGTTTGGGAAAACAACGATATTGACAGCGCTTGCTGAATACCTGAAGAAAGATTATGAGACAGTCTACATGGATTTTCAGACGATGAGTTCATTAGCGTTTGAAAGTGAACAGTCATTTGTTGCGGCTTTTTCCGAAGAATTACTGGATTTGACTGAGAATTTGCCAGATGATATTGAAAAGAAACTTGCTTCATTTGCCGGGCAGACAGATGGTACAAGTTCCCTCCAGACACTTTTTAAAGCGTTGAAAAAATGGTGTGCTAAGGCGGAGAGGAAGATTGTCCTGATTATCGATGAAGTGGACGCAGCCTCGAACGACCAGGTATTTGTAGATTTCCTTGCACAGCTCCGTGCATATTATCTGAGGAGAAGAAAGTTCCCGGCATTTCAATCAGTGATTCTGGCCGGAGTTTACGATGTGCGCAGTGTCAGACGGAAAATAAGACCTGACGGGGAACACATCGAAAACAGCCCATGGAATATTGCCGCCAGATTTGATATAGATATGAGTTTTTCCTCAGATGATATTGCCGGTATGTTAAGGGAATATGAAAAGGATTATCACACTGGTATGGATATCACACTGATATCGGGAATGATTTACGCAATGACGTCCGGGTATCCGTATCTGGTATCCGGGATGTGTAAATATCTAGATGAAGAGATCGCGGGGACAGAAAAATTTAAGGATAAAAAAAGCGCCTGGACAAAGGAAGGGGTCTGTGAAGCTGAAAGAATGCTGGTGAAAGAAGACAACACTCTTTATCAGTCAATGATAAGAAAACTGAAACTCTATCCAAAGCTTCGGACCGTATTATATGAATTGCTTTTTACCGGCAGGCCGATTCCCTATACTGCAACAAATGATTATATGAAAGATGCGGTTATGTTTGGTTTTATCAGAAATGAGAAGGATACGGCAGTAGTCTTTAACCAGATCTTTGAATCGGTACTTTATAATTATTTCATCGCAGAAGAATTTTCCTCTAGTGAGTTTTATAAAGCAGGGGTGCAGGAGAAGAATCAATTCATTGTCGGAGGACATCTGGATGTCAGGAAGGTGCTTGAAAAATTTGTAGAAACTTTTGATTATTTATATGGGGATCAGGATGTTACTTTTTATGAAGATGTAGGGAGACGATATTTCCTTTTGTTTCTCAAGCCGATTATTAATGGTGTAGGGAACTATAGTGTAGAGTCGCGTACCAGAAATAATGAACGCATGGATCTGGTGCTGTACTATCGGGGAGAACAGTCGGTAATTGAGATTAAGATCTGGCGGGGCAATGCATATAATGAGCGTGGAGAAGAACAGCTGTCAGATTATCTTGATTATTTCCATCTAAAGAAAGGATATATGCTCAGTTTTAATTTCAATAAAAAGAAAGAAATTGGCGTAAAAGAGATTAGGGTAAGAGATAAAATCTTGATTGAGGCTGTGGTGTGATATTTATTTTTTATGCTTGCTCTGATAGAAGAAAAGTGCGCAGGGCTGCTGAAGGAAGGGAAAATTGAAATGCAAATCTGAAAAACAAAAGGAATTTGAGAAGAATGAATTGGAAATGAATGAAACACCTCAGACTCTATTATAAATACTCATTTAAAACTAAAAAATGATTCCAGATATCTCTTACCGGAATGCGGTCAGGTATTTTGGATTTGATTTAGAATGCCCCATTTTATAGAAATTTTATATTTTTAAGAAATTTGTTAGCACTCATTCGGAAAGAGTGCTAATTTTCTATTGACTTTTAAAATCACTCGTATTATCATATCATTTAGGCGAAGGACATCTGGTTTTCGTTTTTTAAGTTCCGGCACGCCCGCAAGACGTAAGATAGGTTCGGCGGATTGATGGACTTCGTTCATAACGTATGTATAACATTTTGAAAATATTAAAAAATGAGGTAGGAGTGATAAGTATGGCAGCAAAGAAAGGAAATTTGTCAATCAGCAGTGAGAATATTTTCCCAATTATTAAGAAGTGGGTATATTCCGATCACGACATTTTCGCGCGTGAGATGGTATCCAATGGATGTGACGCAATCACAAAGTTAAAGAAATTGGATATGATGGGAGAATACCAGTTGCCGGACGACTACAAGCCGTCCATCAAGGTAGAGGTGAACCCGGAAGAGAAGACCTTGAAATTCACGGACAACGGTCTGGGGATGACCGCCGAGGAAGTGGAAGAGTACATCACCCAGATTGCATTTTCCGGCGCGACAGAATTTCTTGAGAAATACAAAGACAAGACTACGGAAGACGATATGATTGGTCATTTCGGCCTGGGATTCTATTCTGCGTTCATGGTAGCAGACGAGGTGCATATCGATACACTTTCTTATAAAGAAGGCGCAACCCCGGTACACTGGGTCAGCGACGGCGGCACAGAGTACGAGATGGACGAGGGGAATAAAGAAGGCGTAGGAACCGAGATTACACTGTTCCTGAACGATGACAGTGTAGAATTCTCCAACGAGTACCGCGTCAGGGAAGTCATTGAGAAATACTGTTCCTTCATGCCGGTAGAGATTTTCCTGTCCAAGGCGAATGCAGAGCTGGAGTATGAGACCATCGACGAGGCAGACCTGAAAGAGGACGACGTTGTGGTCGAGCATATCCACGAAGAAGCCAAGATGGAAGAGAAAGAGAATGAAGACGGCGAAAAAGAAATGGTCGAGGTGGAGCCGGCGAAGGAGAAGGTCAAGATTGAGAAGCGTCCGGTCTCATTGAGCGATATCCATCCGCTGTGGACCAAGCACCCCAACGATTGCTCCGACGAGGACTATCAGGAGTTCTACCGCAAGGTATTCTTAGACTACAAGGAGCCGCTGTTCTGGATTCACCTGAACATGGATTATCCTTTCAACCTGAAAGGAATCCTGTATTTCCCGAGAATCAATACCGAGTATGATTCTATTGAGGGAACGATTAAGTTATATAATAATCAGGTATTCATTGCAGACAATATCAAAGAAGTTATTCCGGAGTTCCTGATGGTATTAAAGGGAGTTATCGACTGTCCGGATCTGCCGCTGAACGTTTCAAGAAGCGCGCTCCAGAACGACGGGTTCGTCAATAAGATTGCCGATTACATTTCCAAGAAGGTTGCAGATAAGCTTTCCGGAATGTGCAAGACGAAGAGAGAGGACTACGAGAAATATTGGGACGATATCAGCCCGTTCATCAAGTTCGGCTGCCTGAAAGACGAGAAGTTCTGCGACAAGATGAAGGAAGTCATTCTGTTTAAGAATATTGACGGGAAATACCTGACCTTGAAGGATTGTATCGAGGAGAACGGCGGCGAGGTCGTTGAGACCAATGAGAAGAAGGATGAGGCGTCCGAGGGTGAGAATGAGGACGAGAACAAGGTAGAGGAGATTAAGACCACTATCTACTATGTGACGGATGAGATTCAGCAGAGCCAGTACATCAATATGTTCCGGAATCAGGGACAGGATGCCGTAATCATGAACCATAACATTGATTCCCCGTTCATCACACAGTTAGAGCAGAAGAATCCGAATATCCGTTTCCAGAGGATTGACGCCGACGTTACGGATAACGTGAAGGAAGAGGTGGCGGAAGAAGAGAAGGAAGCGATCGAGAATGAGATCGCCAATGGAGCGGATGCAGTTATTGTACAGCCGGTACCGGGTGAGGATACACAGGAGATGATAAGAAGACTGAAGAAAAAAGTACCTATTATACTGGTGGAGGATTCGGCGGGCGGCGGGACAAAGGAGGCAGATCTTCCCGTCGTGAAACTTGACGACCGGGCGGTAGGACAAGCGTTGGCAGAAGAGCTTTTGAAGGATTATAACGGAAAGGTACAGGGGAAGACATTGGGGCTTGTATCGGGATGCGGGACTTCGAAAGCGATACAGGAACGGAAGAAGGGGATCATCTCGGCCCTTGAGGGGATGGGAGTGAAGGTAGTCTGGGAGGTTACGGATTCTTCAAAGGGCGAGGAAGATGAGATCCTGGAGCGGAAATCAAAAGTAGATTTTGTGGCTGCGCTGGACAACCATAGCCTGGTACTTGCCGGAAGGGCGGCTGCGGCGAACAATCTGCACGGGGCGCTGGTGTATGGGGTCGGGAATTCGATGGAAGCAGTGTATTGCCTGGACACGGATTATGTACAGTGCCTGATCGCGCCGGATGATTTTGATATGGGGTATCAGAGCCTGTTGGGAGCGGCGAAGAGCTTCGGGCATATATTCCGGAGAGCAAAGAGCCGAACGGTAGGCTATACCGTCATGCGGAAAGAGAATCTGTTTTCAAAGGAGAATCAGGAAATACTTTTTGCAATGAGTCAATAGGGAGGTTGACTTAGTCAGAGTTATAGGAACAGCCATGTAAAATGGGAGTGGAATACTGTTATGGAAGTGAAGAAGATATTAGTGGCAGGACTTGCGGCGAGCCTTGGAATACAGCTTTTTGGAGCTTGCGCGAGGGAAGGATCCTATGAGGAGGAATCGGTATATGTGGGTGTTGCTTATTATGATCAGAGTGATACATTTATCAATGCGCTGATCGACTGTCTGAAAGAAGAGAGCCGGGAATATGAAGACAAAGGCTGTGAGGTGGCGATGCAGTTCCGCGGTGCGGGCGGTTCTCAGCGTACCCAGAATGACCAGGTGAAGGAGCTTATTGATGCAGGCTGTAACGTACTCTGCGTCAATCTGGTGGATCGGGCGGATCCTTCGGAGATCATTGATCTTGCCAGAGAGAACGACGTACCGGTGATCTTCTTTAACCGGGAGCCGGTTGCGGAGGATATGATGCAGTGGGACAGACTGTATTATGTGGGAGCGCTTGCCGGACAGTCCGGTACGATGCAGGGAGAGCTTGCAGTGGAGCTGATCCGGTCGGACGCAGGGATAGACCGCAATCGGGACGGCAAGATCCAGTATGTGGTGTTAGAAGGAGAGCCGGGACATCAGGATGCGATCATCCGCACGGAAAATGCGGTGGATACCCTGAAGCGTAACGGGATAGAGGTTGAAAAGCTGAGCTACGGGATCGCGAACTGGAACCGGGCGCAGGCGCAGAACCAGATGCTGCAGATGATCAGCCAGCATCAGAACCAGATCGAGCTTGTCCTGGCGAACAATGACGATATGGCGCTGGGCGCCATTGACGCTTATGAGAAGTTGAATTATACGGAGTCTGCCCTGCCGGTGTTCCTGGGGATCGACGGGACGGACGTGGGACTTGAAGCAGTGAGGGAGGAGAAGATGGCGGGAACCGTATATAACGACAAAGAAGGACAGGCAAAGGCGATGATGGAGCTTGCGGCCGCACTTGTGACCGGAGAGGGGATGGATAAGATAGAACTCGAGAAGGAACGTTATATTTTTCTGCCGTATTCCCAAATAACGCCGGATGTATTGGATTGACATGTCAGGATTTTACTGCTTGATATTTTGCGGTAGTTAGAGGATAATAGAAGTAAGAAACTTTGTAAAGCTTGGAGATAGGAGGATCAAATGGAACGCAGAGATAAGACGAATTACTATCTGGATCTTGCAGAGATGGTTTCTCAGAGATGTACCTGCTTAAGGCGTCATTACGGAGCGGTGATCGTGAAGAACGATGAGGTCATATCGACAGGTTATGTAGGGGCTCCCCGGGGCAGGAAGAACTGTACGGATCTTGGGGAGTGCGTACGCAGGAAGATGGGGGTGCCGAGAGGGGAACGCTATGAGTTATGCCGAAGCGTCCATGCCGAGGCGAACGCGATCATCAGCGCCTCCAGGGATAAGATGATCGGAAGTTCTATGTATCTGACGGGAATCGAGGTCGATACGGGGAATTATATTGAGAATGCGAACAGCTGCTCGATGTGTAAGCGGCTGATCATCAACGCAGGGATCAAGAAGGTGTATATCCGTGAGACGAAAGAGAGTTACCGCAAGATCCTGGTAGAGGATTGGGTGGAAAATGACGAGTCTATCGAGGGGATATTCGGGTATTAGAGAGTAAGGAGAACAAGAGATGATGAATGAGATCTTAGGGATTGTGGGAGTCTTTCTCCCCATTGGCATAGTAATATTGATCGTTATACTTATCCTTGCAACCGGATATGTGAAGGCGTCGCCGGATACCGCGTACATAATTTCCGGCATGAGGAAGCAGCCGAAGGTCCTGATCGGGAAGGCGGGCATTAAGATCCCGTTTCTGGAGAAGAAGGATGAACTGAATCTGCAGCTGATCCCGATCGACGTTAAGACGTCCAGTGCGGTGCCGACGGCGGATTATATCAATATCTGTGTGGATGCGGCTGTCAATGTCAAGATCAGTGATAACCCGGAACGTCTTGCGCTGGCGGCGCAGAATTTCACTAATCTTGTGAAGGATATCGTAGGAACTTTTACACAGGTTTCAGACGGATTAAAAGAGTCCACCGGGGTTGATGTCCAGGCAGTTTTATCCGGATTCTTAGGAGGGAAGATCGCAAGGAAAGGGACGGACGAAGGAGATGCCGCCGGACAGTTAGAATTAGGAAAGAAAGCTGAGGGCGAAGCTTAATATGAAGGCATTAAAAGAATTTGTCCATATGATCGTGATACCGGTCGCGATTGCTTTATTCTGCAGTAAAGTGCTGATCGTCAATGCGAATATCCCGTCCGGATCTATGGAGGATACCATTCACCCGGGAGACCGGGTAATAGGATCCCGGCTGGCATATCTAAGCCAGGGACCCGAGCGGGGAGACATCATTATCTTCCGGTATCCGGATGATGAGTCGCAGGTTTTCATTAAGCGGGTTATCGGGCTGCCGCAAGAAGAGGTCCTGATCGTGGACGGTCAGGTCTATATAGACGGTGCGCAGAAGCCTCTTAAAGAACTCTACCTGAAAGAAATTCCCCAGGGCAGTTTCGGACCCTATGAGGTTCCGGAGGATTCTTATTTTGTGATGGGGGATAACCGGAATAATTCACATGATTCCAGATTCTGGGAGAATCATTTTGTGACCAGGGACGAGGTCATGGCAAAAGCGGTGTTCCAGTATTATCCGCGGATCGGGCTGGTAGACTGAAAGGAAGAATAAGATGAAATATATTCGGAGGATCTTCTGCGGGGTAATTATTTTTCTTACGGCGAATATGCCATTGTTGAAGTATGTATTGTCATCGGGGGATATCGTATTTCCAAAGTATGGGAGCATTATTATTATGCTCCTTTTGGTTTTGGGATTCATAGCGGTCAATATCATTCCGGCGCTCCCGCATCGGAGGATTCCGGGAAGGAGGCTTAGGATCTGTGCGGACGGATGTGAGCTTCTGGTTTATTTCCTGATATCGGCGGCGGCATCGGCGCTATGCCTGCTGGCTGTGCTGCCGGTGGTGTTTTCAGAAAATAAGTTGGTATGGATCGGAGACCTTGTCTGTGTGATCCTCGCAGAGGCAGCGGTGTTCTGGAACGGGATCATCCGTGTATATATGACGTCTACACAGATCGGGATCAAATGGCGTACGATAGGCGTGGTGTGCGGCTGGATACCGGTTGTGCATCTGGCGGTGTTGGTGAAGATCATCCGGATGGCGTCAGATGAGTGGAAATTTGAGAGCGGGAAGATCATGCAGGCGCAGGAGAGGAAAGACGAATGGCTGTGCCGGACCAGATACCCGATCTTGATGGTGCACGGAGTGTTCTTCCGTGATTTTAAGTATTTTAATTATTGGGGGAGGATTCCCAAAGAGCTTGAGAAGCATGGGGCAGAGATCTTCTATGGGAATCATCAGTCGGCGGCGTCCGTTAAAGACAGCGGCGCAGAACTCGCCTGCCGTATCAGGGAGATTGTTGCGGCGTCCGGGTGTGAGAAGGTGAATATCATCGCACATTCAAAGGGCGGGTTAGATTCCAGGTATGCGATCAGCTGCCTTGGGATGGATGAATATGTCGCGTCTCTTACCACTGTCAATACGCCGCACAGAGGCTGTATCTTTGCAGATTATCTTCTGGATAAGATCCCGGGAGCGGTGAAGGATAAGGTGGCGGAGAGTTATAATTCTGCGCTGAAGGTACTGGGAGATAAGAATCCTGATTTTTATACGGCTACCCATCAGTTTTCCACAGAAGCCAGCGCACAGTTTAACAGAGAAAATCCCAATGCTCCGGGCGTCTATTACCAGAGTTACGCCTCCAAAATGAAATACCCCTGGAGTCATCTGCTGCTTGGAATTCCATGGTGCATCATACGCCCTCTGGAGGGAGACAACGACGGTCTGGTAAGCATAGAATCCGCAAAATGGGGTGATTTTCAGGAGGTGTTTACCAATCAGCGGACACGGGGAATATCCCATGGGGATATGATCGATTTGAAACGGGAGGATTACAAAGGATTTGATGTGGTAGAAGCTTATGTGCAGCTTACGGCAAAGCTGAAGGAGCGCGGATTTTAGCAAAACATAAGATAAACTAATAATAACCATTAATAACATATATTTTACTTATATCAACATGCATGTTAGAATACATAAGGAAATCAAAGAATTTGCAATCCGCAGTATCCCTTACAAAATAAATCTGCAAACAAATGCACTTGCAACAGAAAATAAAGTTAAGCCAAAGGAAATGGAAAGGAATATTGCAGAACTAAAATAGCAGAAGGAGTATACAGTATGGGAATGACAATGACACAGAAAATCCTGGCAGCCCACGCAGGACTTTCAGAAGTAAAGGCCGGACAGCTTATCGAAGCAGATCTCGATCTGGTTCTTGGCAATGACATCACAACACCGGTAGCCATCCGCGAGATGGAAAAAATGAACAGCAAAGAAGTATTCCACAAGGATAAAATTGCCCTGGTAATGGATCATTTTATCCCCAACAAAGACATCAAATCCGCCGAAAACTGCAAATGCGTCCGTGAATTTGCCTGCAAACATGAAGTAAGCAACTACTTCGACGTAGGAGAGATGGGCATCGAGCACGCTCTCCTTCCGGAAAAGGGACTCACCGTAGCAGGCGACTGCATCATCGGCGCAGACTCCCACACCTGCACCTACGGCGCCCTGGGGGCCTTCTCCACCGGCGTGGGCTCCACCGATATGGCCGCCGGTATGGCCACCGGCCTGCTGTGGTTCAAGGTGCCCTCCGCCATAAAGGTTACGCTGAAAGGCAAGCTCCAGCCCCATGTGTCCGGTAAGGACGTAATCCTCCATCTCATCGGCGAGATCGGCGTGGACGGGGCCCTTTACCAGTCTCTGGAGTTCGCCGGGGAGGGGGTTAGCTCCCTGACCATGGACGACCGGTTTACCATCTCCAACATGGCCATCGAGGCCGGGGGCAAAAACGGCATTTTCCCCGTGGACGAAAGGACCATGGAGTACATCAATGGCCGGGTGTCCCGCCCCTGCGAGGCCTTCGCCGCCGACCCGGACGCCGTCTACGACCGGGAGGTGGTCATCGACCTGGACAAGCTGGAGCCTACCGTGGCCCTGCCCCACCTGCCTGAGAATACCAAGGTGGTGTCTGAGGTGGCCGGGACCCCCATCAATCAGGTTGTGATTGGCTCCTGCACCAACGGCCGCATCGGCGACCTGCGCATCGCCGCCGGCATTATGAAGGGCAAACAGGTGGCCCCCAACGTGCGGTGCGTGGTGATTCCCGCCACCCAGGCTATCGTCCTCCAGGCCATGGAGGAGGGCCTGATCCAGACCTTCATCGAGGCGGGGGCGGCGGTGTCTACCCCCACCTGCGGCCCCTGCCTGGGCGGGCACATGGGCGTAATGGCCGAGGGGGAGCGCACTGTCTCCACCACCAACCGGAACTTCGTGGGCCGCATGGGCCACACCACCTCCGAGATCATCCTGGCCTCCCCCGCCGTGGCCGCCGCCTCCGCCATCGCCGGGTGCGTGGCTGACCCCAGAATGTAGGGCGCGACGACCCCGGCGCGCCGCTCCCAGAAGGACGGCGTGCCCAGTGGTCACGCCCTACATGTAGGGGCGGATATCATCCGCCCGCATTCCAAACAGAAAGGAATTGATACCATGAAAGTTTACAAATACGGCGCCAACGTGGACACCGATGTCATCATCCCGGCGCGGCATCTGAACGACCCCTCCCCGGCGGCTCTTGCCAGCCACTGCATGGAGGACATCGACGAAAAATTTGCCTCCACCGTGGAGGCGGGGGACATCATCGTGGCCGGGCCCAACTTCGGCTGCGGCTCCAGCCGGGAGCACGCCCCCCTGGCCATCAAGTCCTGCGGGGTGAAGTGCGTGATCGCACCCTCCTTCGCCCGCATCTTCTACCGCAACGCCATCAACATCGGCTTTCCCATCGTGGAGTGCCCCCAGGCGGCGGAGGAAATCCAGGCCGGGGACCATGTGGAGGTGGATTTTGCCAGCGGTGTGATTACCGATGTAACCACCGGTAAGACCTACAAGGCCGCCCCCTTCCCGGAGTTTATCGACGGCATTATCCAGAGCGGCGGCCTGCTTAACTCCCTGAAGAAGCGGGGGGTGGCGAAATGAAAACGCCCAAACGAACACCGCTGACCTTTGAACCGGGGGAGAAGGTAGTTTTCCTGGGCATTGACGAAGCCGCTGTTCGGGCGCATGTTGAGCTGGCGGAGATACTGTCAGGTTGTGCCCTGAAGGGGGACGACCGGTCCCTCTGTGCGCAGGTTCGGGATACCGCGGTGGGGGAGGAGCTGAAGGCCCTGTCCTGCTTTTTCCCGGGCAGCGCAGTCACCGTCCAGGCTCTGGTGGGGGCGTTGGAGCCCCTTGGATTTTCCTGTGAGCTCCGCCAGGACTTTCTGGAGGAAAACCGCCTGATCCGCCTGCGGTTCCAGAAGATGCAGTCCATCGTAATCAGCATGGACTCCCGGACGATGGAAAACCCGGACCTGGATATCCGCTACACCCTGCCCGACCGGATTGAGGAG